>Ga0082335_1004117_pt1 | contig 22531 bp, 27 predicted proteins | sample Subgrocontami58m_FD_72375 | JGI IMG/M metagenome (GOLD analysis project Ga0082335, IMG submission 72375) | Subsurface groundwater microbial communities from S. Glens Falls, New York, USA - GMW37 contaminated, 5.8 m (SPADES assembly) (version 2) ...
GCCACCTTTGCCATGAATTCTGTATCAAAACTCTTTCTCATTTTTCAGACATCCCTTTCTATTACCCATCTTACCAAAAAAGCATCTTAACTACTGGTCTGAAAAAGCCCGTCCATTATAAGAACCGGAAGCTAGGTTTTTTCTCCCTCGTGGAATACGTCTGCGGAGAAAACATAAAATTCCATGCCTTCCTCCTTCCATGCGCCAGGGGAAAGCCCAGCCTTTCGACAAAGCTGACAGAGGGTTTCAGTCCTGTCCCATCCTTGCTCAGTGGCTACCTGAGGTAGAAACACTGCGCTAGCAGGACCTTTACGGATTACAATACCTTCTTCGCCTACGACAAACTCGTTCGGTCCGTTTATCTTCTTCGTCTGGCTCAAAACTGAAATCTCTATAGTAATATCGGAAACTTCTTTGGCCTCCACAGGACTAAATCGGTGGTCATTGGCTGATGAGTTGATTGTGTTTTCAATTACGGCCTGCAAAAGGGGAGTTCTTGGCGTTATATAACCAATACAACCGCGCAGTTCGCCGTGCTTTTTTAAAGTTACAAACACCCCGTATTTGTCAGTTAGTCGCGGGGTAAGCGCATGTTCGGCCTGGTTGAATTTTGGAGGAGCGCCTGTCTTTGTGTATGCTTCCAGAGTATTTCTCGCCAGTGACAGCAACACCATCTTTTCTTTGCTGCTTAAACCGAAAGACGGGTTGTTGTCCGGTGTATCATCTTTTGGTATGTACTGTCCCGATTTTGACTCCAAAGTTTTCGTGAATATAATGGATGCATAGCTTACCGATGATGAAAAATCATTTAATTGGCGGCCCGATGTGTCATAGTTTAAAATTTCACCCTGAACGTCGCCTGGTAGTATTTTAAGGAGAACGGCCATCGGGAAAATACCGCATGCAGTAATACCCGTGTACTGCCTGTACATGCGTAGTCCTTCAAAATCTTTAGACAAAATCTTTTCAAATAAACCGTAGTCGTACTTGCGTATGTTTTTTTCCACATCATTTTTAAATGGAAAATAGCCATAGTTTGCACCGTAATGAGTAAAGTCTGAACTTACCACGATAAGTGTTTTATCGGTAATTAAAGGTTTTATAGCATTTGCAATCTGATCGAAATCGTCTTGTATTAAAAAACAAACCATAAGGGGTATCAGTTTGAAATTACTAACTGACATTTGCAAGAAGGGAAGCTGCGTTTCTAAAGAATGCTCCTCCTTGAATGCGCCCTCATAAATCCCGAAAAGTTTGGATGCTTTAAGTAATTGATTGCATGCGTCCTGATCTACATCAATAAGACCCAAAGGCGTTTTGAATTGCTTTGCATTTAATATGGAAACGCCTCTAATCCGTTTAGGACCGACATTATGTTTAAAGGCAAGAATAATAACTCTGTCGAATTCATAATCCTTAATTGCTTTGTATCCATAAGCCGCCACCTGTCCGGAATACTGATACCCCGCATGTGGCGAGATAATAGCCAGAGGTCTCCCTTTTTGCGCTTGCGTTGGAACATTATTAAAAAAGGTATTAATCTGGTCTTTCAGGGCGGTTTCGTTGCCGGGATAGAAGCGCCCTGCCACTTGCGGTTCCCATACCTGCTGGGAATCTACTTCGGCAAACAGCAAGGATGAAGTTGTTATGATAATTACGAGAGAAATTAATGAGCATAAATATTTCATGATATTTCCCTTATTTAAATAGTTTTATGAGAACAAAGCTTCCAACAAGCAGCACCACAAAAGTTATGGTGATGATGTTAAAGTACTTATCAATAAAGTTCTTTATTTTCGGGCCGAACAGATAAACAAGCCCCGCCACAACAAAAAACCTTCCAGACCGGCTAACAGCCGAGGCGATGATAAATGTCCATAGGTTAATATTGCACACCCCTGCCGCTATGGTAAAGACCTTGTAAGGAATAGGGGTAAAGCCTGCTATGGCCACGGCAGCAAAGGCGTTGGCATTGTACCTATCTTTGACGTAGTTAAATTTATCCGTTACACCGTAAAGATTAAGAATCGGCAGTCCTATATGCTCAAAAAACTGGTATCCGATAAAATACCCAAAACAGCCGCCCAGGATGGACCCCACCGAGCAGATAGCCGCATATTTAAAAGATTTTTTTGGCAGTGAGAACGCAAGCGCCATCAGGAGCACGTCGGGTGGGATTGGAAAGAATGAGGACTCGCAAAACGCCAGAGCGAAAAGAGCTATGGAGCCATAAGGCGTGTGCGCCCAGTGTAACGTCCAGTCGTAAAGTCTTCTGTGTATGCCTGCCTTCTTCATGGTAATGGGCGGCAATTCTACTTGTTCTGAATGATTCATGTATGCTCCTACCGTAAAACTAAACAGAGATGATTTCTATATTTCTTCTGAGTAATATCGTAGCACAAACTCCATTTCCCGTCACTAATTTTTTGTTGCGGTAAATTTTCCCCACGCCACAGGAAGGACTTTTGCTTTTCAGATATGCTTTTTTAATGTTGAAAAGCGTAACCAGCTTTTCAGCTTCGGCAGCGCCTTTGACAAATTGGGCTGTAACGTCAGTATCGTTTTCGCTAATCACCTTCGACCTTCCGTCCAACACATCATTCCCATCACCTTCGGTAATCCATGCGCGTTTTCGCGGCGTAGGTAATCCACCAAGCTGTTCCGGACAAAAAGGAATAGAGTGAACGTCCTTTAAAGAAGAGATGAGAGGTTTGTGTAACTTTGATTGCCCGTTATAGCGACAATTCATACCCAAAAGACATGCACTGACTAAAATCATGTGGTAAAAAGGAGTTTAAATAAGGAAGGTTGTTCCCGTTAGCTTTGCGAGAAATTTCAACATACTATCAGGCAAAAGTCAAGGGAAATCTAACTCCTGCGAAAGAGTTTTGATTTGACAATAAGATGCTTTTCGCTATAATAATAAGGCTTTATATGGGATACATGACATGGTTTACTTTTAGGGGAATAAGCACTTGCGCAGTGATAAAATTACGAAGGGACTTGAGCGCGTGCCGGCCAGGGCGCTCTTGTATGCTACCGGCCTTAGCAGGGAAGATTTAGGCAAACCGTTTATTGGGATTGCAAGCAGTTTTACAGACCTCATTCCGGGCCATGTCCACATGCGGTCGCTGGAAAGAGCGATCGAAAAGGGAATTCATGCGGGCGGTGGAATCAGCTTTATCTTTGGTGTTCCTGGTATTTGCGATGGAATTGCCATGGGGCACGAAGGGATGCATTATTCGCTTGCATCGAGAGACCTTATCGCAGATATTATAGAGTGCGTGGTGAGCGCACACTGTCTGGATGGTCTGGTAATGCTGACAAACTGTGATAAGATTACTCCGGGCATGCTGATGGGAACCGCCAGGTTGGATATTCCAGGAATCGTAGTAACCGCAGGGCCTATGATCTCCGGACGGTCTGGGAAACAAAAGTTGTCGCTAGTAAAAGACACCTTTGAGGCAGTGGGAAGAAGGCGCAAGGGAGAGATCACGGATGAGCAGTTGTCTTGTCTTGAGATGGAAGCGTGTCCGGGGCCAGGTTCATGCCAGGGGCTTTATACTGCCAATACTATGGCGTGTGTTTCCGAGGCGCTGGGAATGTCTTTGCCGCGCTGCGCTGCATCTCTGGCAATTTCTGCTGAAAAGGAACGGATCGCATATAAGAGCGGACAGCAGATTGTGGAATTAGTCAGAAAAGGTGTTACCGCAAGAAAGATTATGACGCGAAAGGCCTTTGAGAACGCTATTATGGTGGATATGGCGCTTGGAGGTTCTACAAACTCCTGTTTGCACATCCCAGCCATTGCTAAAGAAGCGGGGGTTGAAGTTGATTTAAAATTGTGTGACGATATTAGCAAAAGAACTCCGCACATAACAAGTTTGCAACCGGGCGGAGAATATCTTTTAGAGGATTTATACTATGCAGGCGGTATTCCCGCTGTTATGAAGCGTTTGTATGACGACTTGCACGATGGCTTGTCAGTAAGCGGTTTGAGCATCAAAGAAATAGCAAAGGCGGCAGAGATTCATGACGGAGAAATCATCCGGTCGAAAGAAAAGGCGTATCACAAAGAAGGCGGTATTGCCGTTTTGTATGGAAGCCTCTCGCCCAATGGCTCCGTGATCAAACAGAGCGCGGTATCCGAGAAGATGATGAGGTTCAGGGGCAAGGCGAAGGTATTTAATAGTGAAGAAACAGCCATGACGGCTATTATGAATGCGCAGATCAAAGAAGGTATGGTTGTAGTGATACGGTACGAGGGGCCAAAAGGTGGTCCAGGGATGAGGGAAATGCTGGCGCCGACGGCGGCGCTTGTTGGAATGGGTTTGGGGGAATCGGTGGCGTTGGTTACCGACGGACGTTTTTCAGGCGGAACCCAGGGACCTTGCATTGGACACGTGTCCCCCGAAGCTATGATTGGCGGACCGATTGCGCTGGTCGAGGATGGCGACGAAATAACTATAGATATACCCAATCGGAAATTAGATATAAATATTGCGGAAGAATTGCTCGCAAAGCGTAAGGCGGAATGGACGCCTCCTAAACCGAAAACGACGCGGGGCTTGCTCGCCCGTTATGCAAAGTGTGTAACGTCTGCAGATAAAGGCGCGGTATTGGAAGCTGAATAGAAAAGGTTTTGCGGAGGTGTTTTGTGCCATGGATCTTCTGCGGCAGGATTGCTACCCGGTGGTGTAATGGTAACACTAGAGATTTTGGTTCTCTCATTGGAGGTTCGAGTCCTCCCCGGGTAGCCATTATATTTTATGGGTAGAGAGGTATATTTTATTCCTGTGTTTTTTTGAATTTTATGTATGAATGATGGGACAGGCAACAGCGCTCATTCTTGCTGCGGGAAAAGGAACTCGTATGCGGTCGGCAAAACCCAAGGTACTCCACGAGGTGTGCGGAATAACACTTTTGGAGTGCGTGGTTGAGGCTGTTCAAAACGCAGGCATTTCGCAAATAATTGTAATTGTAGGTGACAAGAAAGAGGAGGTAAAAGAGCGCCTTAGGGGGCTGTCTGTAGAAATTGTAGAGCAGCCCGATCAACTGGGAACTGCACATGCTGTTCTGTCTGCCAGGCATTTACTTGCGGATATTACAGACGTTGTTGTGGTTTTAAATGGCGACGCCCCTCTCGTTAAGCCGCAAACGCTGAAGAATCTGATTGCAGCAAACGCCGGGACAGGCGCAGATGTGACATTACTAACGGCGTTCTTGGACGCGCCTAAAGGATATGGCCGAATTTGCAGAAATGCCGATGGGCGTATCAGGAGAATTGTAGAAGAGAGCGAAGCGGGTGCAGACGAATTAAAAATCAGAGAAATCAACGTAGGCATATATGTTTTTAAGGTAAGGTCTCTTTTGGAGGGTTTAAAGGAAATCGCACCCAGGAACAAAAAAGGCGAGTTTTATTTAACCGATATTATTTCTATCTATTACGATAAAGGGAAATGCATTGAAGGTCTCGAGAGTACAAACATTACCGAGGTGTTAGGGATAAACACACAGAGGGAATTAGCGGCAGTCAACCAAATAAGACACAATGAGATTGTGCAGTATTTTATGGATAATGGTGTAACCATTGTTGACCCAGCCAGTACGTTCATCGAAGGCCGCGTTGAGATTGGAGAAGGAACAACGGTGTATCCGTTTAGTTATATTTGCAAGAATGCGGTTGTTGGCAAGCGGTGTCGTATCGGCCCTTTTGCTTATATTAAGACTGAGACAAGGATAGAAGATGATGTGGAATTTTCAAATATGATAAATAACGCGGGATCTTTTTCTAGGATAGAAAGATAAGATAAATATGGATAAAAAAAGAAGGCTGGAGGAGATAAATCACTTAAAGATTTTTTCGGGAAACGCAAATCCCGCCCTGGCAAAGAAAATATGCAACCACCTGTCGCTTCAACTGGGGAACGCCTATGTGGGACGATTTCCTGACGGCGAAATTGACCTGAAGGTAAACGAGGATGTCCGTGGCGCGGATGTTTTTTTGGTGCAACCAACGTGTCCCCCCGTTAACGAAAATATGACCGAGCTGCTTATATTTATTGATTGCCTGAAGAGGGCGTCGGCTGCGCGTATCACCGCCGTGTTGCCGTATTATGGATATGCAAGAAAAGACAGAAAAGACGAGGGCCGGGTTCCCATAACGGCAAAATTAGTTGCGAACATTATAACGGAAGCGGGCGCTGATCGTGTGCTTACCGTTGATTTGCACGCAGCCCAAATCCAGGGCTTTTTTGATATCCCGGTAGACCACTTGCTTGCCTTTCCTGTCATATCCAAATATTTCGAGACATTGAACCTGGCCGACCTTGTGGTGGTAACGCCGGACGTTGGGGGTATAAAGCTGGCCAGAAACTACTCCAAGAAATTGGGGATAAAAATGGCCATTGTGGATAAACGGAGGGTAGGTCCTGATGAAACAGAAATCGGATTTGTCATAGGAGACGTAGCGGGCAAAAACGTGGTAATGATTGATGATTTAATCGCCACGGGAGGCTCGATAGCTCAGGCGGCGAATGTGCTCAAGGAAAGAGGCGCAAAGGATATTTATGTGGGCGCCACGCACCCCGTATTTTGCGGAGCGGCAGTGGAAAAACTATCTGCTGCGCCAATTAAAGAAATAATAGTAACCGATACCATACCTCTTTCTGAGAAGGCAAAAGGACTGAGCAACAAAATAAAGATACTGTCTATTTCGGAGCTGTTGGGAGACGCGATTATGAGAATACACCGCCATGAATCGGTGAGTTCTCTGTTTGTTTAATAATTTTTGTTTTGGGAGTAAAGTAGATGAAAATTTTAGAATTAAAAGCGGAAAAAAGAGCAAACAAGGGCACGAAGGCTGTGAGAAAACTGAGAGAGTCTGGACATATTCCAGCGATATTGTACGGGCATAAACAGAACAACGTTATGCTCTGTTTGGATGGACGCGACTTCTCGCGCATCCTTCATACCGGCACCAGGATGGTTCATTTGCTGCTTGAAAGCAAGAAAGAATCTGCGCTGATAAAGGATGTTCAGTATGATAATCTTCTGGACACTATTCTTCACGTGGATTTTTCGCGTATTGACCTGACCGAAAGGGTAAAACTCAAGGTACCCATTGAATTACATGGAGAATCCGCAGGGGTCAAGGAGGGCGGCGTTTTGACGCATGCCATGAAAGACGTGGAAATAGAATGCCTTCCGACGGCGATTCCAGAGAAAATAAAGGTAAGTATATCTGAGCTGGTAATGGGCAAGGCGATCCACGTTAAAGACTTGCCTGTGCTTGAGGGCATCCAGTACGTATCGGACGCTGAAGCGGTTGTTGCCTCTGTCCACCAGGTTGTAGAGGCGAAAGCCGTACCTGAAGAAGAATTGCTGGCCGAACCAGAGGTTATCACCAAGAAGCCGAAGGAGGGAGAAGAAGCTGAAGGGGAATCCGCAGGAAAGGCTTAGCGTAGTAATAGCGCTCAATGAAGATTATTGTCGGGCTGGGCAATCCAGGCGAAAAATATTTGAAAACAAGGCACAATGTGGGCTTCGTGGTTGTGGATAGGTTTGCACAGCAATTAGAAGTGGACTGCACACAACGGAAATTCCAGTCCCTTTTCTGTAAAAAATCGGTAGAGCAGGAAGACGTTGTCCTGTTAAAGCCGCAGACATATATGAATTTGAGCGGGGTTGCAGTAAAAGAGGTGATGGATATGTATAAATGCCCAATACAGGATATTATAGTTGTATGCGACGATCTGGATATGTCTATGGGGAAAATACGCATCAGGCGCAACGGAGGATGCGGCGGACACAGGGGCCTGAAATCCATCGCGGAACGGCTGGGTTCTACAGATTTTGCCCGTTTAAAAATTGGGATCGGGCGGCCGATGAACGGAGACCCAAGCGATTACGTCCTGTCAGCATTTACCACAGAAGAAGATCGAGTGAAAGCGGAGGTTATTAATAATGCCTGTCAGGCATTAAAAACCTGGATGTTTGAAGGCGTTGAGGCTTGTATGAACAAATTTAATTAACCTTTGTTGTCTGTATTGGGATAAACAGTTTTGTATTTTATAGCATAAATGTCAAAAGTAGGAGGATTTGAATTTGAGGATGTACGAAGGGTTGTTTGTAATTGATAATACCAATGCCAGTACGGAGTGGGATAGTGTGGTCAAACACATTCATGATATTCTGCTGAAGAACGGCGCGGAAATACTAAAAACAGAAAAATGGGGTGAAAAGAGACTGGCGTATAAAATTAAAGGTCATAAACGCGGGACATACCTCCTGATCCATTTCAATGCTAAAAATACCGCTATCGCAACGCTCAGAAGGGATTTCAATTTATCTGATTATGTTATACGGTTTTTAATTATAAAAGATAATAAGATTGAAGACTTGTCTCAGATAGGCGTAGTCGCTCCGGCAGCAGAAAAGGATGTTAGTAAGACACCTGAGGCAAGTTTGCCGGAAGTAGCTGTTGCGCCGGTTAAATAGGCTTTTAGAAATGCAGGCCGTACTTTGAGGTGCTCAAAACCTGATAGAGACTTATAAAAGTAAATTCGTGCAGTAGTCGTTATAATAGGTTTTTTAATAGGAGTTAAAGTATGGCAAATCTTAATAAAGTGTTTCTTATGGGGAACCTTACAAGAGACCCTGAATTGAGATACACCCCGGCCGGATTGGCGGTGGCAAGCTTTGGAATAGCGATAAACAGGGCATGGACCTCCAAGACAGGGGAGCAGAAAGAAGACGTATGTTATGTTGATATCAATGTTTTTGGGCGAAGAGCGGAAGTCGTGGGCGAATACTTCAGCAAAGGAAGTCCGATTTTTGTTGAAGGCCGGTTGCAATTCAATCAATGGGAAACGAAAGATGGGCAAAAGCGAAGCACGCTCCGGGTAGTTGCGGATAATTTTGAATTCATCGGAAGATCCGCCAAGCGTTCCGGCGAAGAAACAGGTCCATCGTCCAAAGAAGGCAAGGGGTCTGACATGATGCCGCCTGAAGACGTCAATCTTGATATTAATAATGAGGAAATTCCATTTTAATAGAGTTTTACAGGATTTTTGAAGAGGAATAGATAAGGTATGAGCAAGAAAAAATTTAACAAAACAAGTAAATGCCGGTTTTGCAGAATGGGTGTGGAGGAAGTAGACTACAAAGATTCGGTGTATTTGCCGAAGCTTACAACATCTCAGGGAAAGCTTTTTTCGAGGAAACGTTCTGGAAACTGTGCCCGACACCAGCATTCAGTCAAGCTTTCTATCAAAAGGGCAAGATTTATGGCGCTGCTTCCGTATGTGGCCTAGGAGGGTATAATCATGGAATTATTATTGAAAAAAAATGTAGACAAACTCGGTAAAATTGGCGACGTTGTAAAAGTCAGGGAAGGGTACGCCAGAAATTATCTATTGCCTAAGGGGCTGGCAACAAACGTTTCTCCGGCCAACTTAAAGCAGATAGAAAAAGAGAAGATAAAGATGGAACTGCACCTGAAGGAAGAGCGTGAACGATTAGCGGGGGTGTTGGAGAAACTTTCAACGGCCACCTGCACGATCCCCACAAAGGCAAACGAGGAAGGCCGCCTGTTCGGTTCCGTTACGCCCGCTCAAATCGCAGAAGCGCTTGCAAAGGTAGGATACCCTGTAGACGAGGGGATGATACAATTGGATATTCCAATAAAGGTCTGCGGTGAGTTCGACGTTACGATTGCACTGAATATAGAAATGAAAACGAAGTGTAAGGTAACCGTGGTGAATGAGGATGCAATTCCGCCGGAACAGGCATAGGTTCTTTTTATTTAAGGTAGTGACCGATGGTCGTTGAGTCAATACTTGAACGCACGATGCCTCAGAGCATTGAGGCAGAGATGAGCGTCCTGGGCGCGATGATACTGGATAACGAGGTCATTAGCCTGGTCATCCCGCTTTTGAACAGGCAGAATTTCTACAAAACGGCGCACCAGGAATTATACCAGACGATTGTGGAGGTCTATGATAAGGGACAGCCTGTTGACCTGGTTGTGCTCCGGGAAGAGCTGAAAAAGCGCTCTCTGCTGGAAAAGGTTGGCGGGGTTGAGTACCTCATGGAGCTGGAGGAGACTGTCCCCACAATCGGAAATGTAGAATACTATGCAAACATCGTCCGGGAAAAGGCCATAAAAAGAAGTCTGATAGAGGTTGCAGCTACCATACAAAAACAATCCTTCGAAGAGTCCTCAAATACCGAGCAATTGCTGGATGCCTCGGAAAGGGCTATCTTTGACATTACCCAGAAAAAATTTGATACCGCATCAACAAAGTTAAACGAAATCCTCAAGGAAACCTTCAGCCGCATTGAAAATTTGCACGACAGGCAGAGCAGGCTGACAGGACTGTCTGCGGGGTTTTATGATCTGGACGACCTCACCTGCGGTTTGCAGCCGTCGGAACTTATCATCGTGGCCGCCAGGCCGAGTATGGGGAAGACGAGCCTCGTACTTAACATTGTAGAACACGTTGGGGTCGTAGAGAAGAAACCGGCGGTGGTGTTTTCCCTGGAAATGTCCGCGCACCAGGTGGCGCAGAATATGCTTTGTTCGCATGCGCGGATTGATGCTCACAAGTTGAGAATGGGCTTTTTAGACGACAAACAGTGGAGCGACCTTTCTTATGGACTGGGCTCTCTTTCTGAAGCGCCGATTTTCATTGACGACACGCCGGGTCTTACCGTACTGGAAGTACGCGCAAAGGCGCGCAGGCTGAAGGCGCAATACGATATCCAATTAGTTGCGGTAGACTATTTACAATTGATGGAGGGCTCTCGCGCGGAGAATCGTCAGCAGGAAATTTCGGTAATCTCGCGCGGATTAAAATCGCTTGCGAGGGAATTAAAAATACCGGTAATTGCCGTGTCGCAGTTAAACAGGTCGGTTGAGTCGCGGGAGGGACACAAGCCCAGGATGTCAGATTTACGTGAATCAGGCTCAATTGAGCAGGATGCGGATGTTATTGTCCTTTTACACAGGGATAACTATTTCGACCCCGAAAAGGACAATACAGCGGAACTTATCATAGCAAAACAGCGCAATGGGCCAACGGGAGTGGTGAAATTGGCGTTTTTGTCGCACTTTATGCGTTTTGAGAGTTTAGCATCTATGGTTAACAAATGAAACTGAACAGGGCTTTACTGCAGGCAACGAGTGTCATCGTGGCGCTGATTCTCACCTTATATTTCAGCCATGCAAAGGCCGCTCGTGCTGAAACACAGGAAAAGGCAACCCGTAGCATTAAAAAAATTGAAATCAAAGGCAATCAACGAATAAGTGCGAACGCTATCAGAAGCAGCGTTCGCATAAAAGAGGGCGATCCTTATGACCCTCAGTTGGTAAGCCAGGATGTGGATGCGATCTGGTCGCTGGGGTTCTTTGACAATATAGAAGTTGTACTTGAAGAGTTGACTGACGGACTGAAGATTGTATTTCTCGTCACTGAACGCGCAGTAATTGATGAGATACAATTCCAGGGCAACAAGAAGATAAAGGCAAAAAAACTGAAGAAAAAAATTGAAATCAAAGAGGGAGACTACGTAAAGCCATATCTTCTGAAGATGGACGAAGACAAGATTAAAGAGTTTTACATTAAAAAGTGCTTTAACCGGATACAGGTGCACGCGGAAAGCAAAGTAATAGACGGGAAAACCGTGATTGTTTTCGATATTGATGAAGGGCAAAAGATTCGCATTGCGAAGATACGGTTTACGGGCAATGAGAATTTTAAGAGAAGAAAACTCCTGAAACAGATGGAGACCCGGCAGAAACACTTCCCCAATTTTATCTTTCCGGGGCGCTTTGAACAAAAAAAGTTTGAATCCGATATCGTCAAGGTAAAAGAATTTTACATGAATAACGGGTGGCTGGATGCGGAGGTTGGATGGGAGTTAACCTACAATGAAGACAACACGAGGATGTTTATTAATGTTCACGTAAAGGAAAATGAACGATACTACGTTGAAAATCTGCATATTCAGGGGGCGACGCTTTTTACTGAAGAAGAATTGAAAGAAAAATTGAAACTGCAGGAAGAAGGGCCTTTTTTCCTCGATGCGGTCGAGAAAGATACCTACCAGCTCCGCCTGATGTACGGAGAACAGGGATATATTGCCGCATCGGTTAAAGAAAAGCACGTCTTTAGCGGTGAAGGAACAAAGGTAAGCGTCTCCTTTACCATAGATGAAAAGGATAGATATTATATCGAAAAGATTAAAATATCGGGAAATGATAAAACCAGGGACAACGTTATCCGCCGACAGGTAACGTTTAATCCGGGAGAAAGGCTGGATACGGAAAAGATCCGCGACAGCCAAAGACGTCTTACCAATACCGGATACTTTGATATGGAATCAGGCGCTCCTGCGGGCATTAACTTCGAACCTGGCTCCGAGTCCAATAAACAAAATATACTGATAGACGTGAAAGAGGGAAGAACCGGTATGCTGCGCTTTGGCGGTGGTTACGGCGCAAACGTCGGGGCATTTGGCGATATTTCTTATACCGACAGGAACTTCGACGTATTTGACCTGCCAAAAAGCTGGAATGATTTTTTGCAGGGCAATGCCTTCCGTGGCGCGGGCGAGATACTGACTTTGCGGTTTAGCCCCGGTATTTACAGAACGGAAATTATGCTGTCGTTAACCAATCCCTCCGTATTCGATTCTCCTTACAGCGCCGGCGTGAGTTTGTTCGATTACCTTCGATGGTATGAAGAGTATCAACAACAAAACATGGGCACAAGGGTCTCTGTGGGAAGAGAAATCAAGAGGGATTTTTTCGTAAAACTGAGCCCGGGATTTGATATTATTGATATTGAAAGACAGGATGATGAGGAAGATACACCCCAGGATGTGTTGGATGTGGAGGGAAGTCATCTGAAGGCGGGTCTCACGTTATCGGCAAATATGATTAAAACTGACAATATATACATGCCATCGAAGGGGTACGAAGGAGAGTCTTCTCTGGAAGTTGCCGGGCTGGATGTGGACATAGCAAAATACAAATTCCAGACAACAAAATACAACACCCTCTTTGAAATACCCAAATGGGGTAAGCATGTTCTTGCATACGGGGGCACGTTCGGTATTGTAGAACCAACGTCTGGAAGTACCGTACCAATATTTGAAAGGTTTTTTGCCGGTGGTTACGGCTCTATCAGGGGATTTCAATACAGAGGCGTATCGCCCACTGACGAGAAAACAGGAGATCAGATTGGCGGCGACATACTGGTTGTAATGAACGCAGAATATCTGGTGCCCATTTATAAAGATATTATTCGTGCGGCGTTTTTTGTTGATAGCGGTAAGGCGGATAAAACAGCCAGTGATATTAATTTCGAACAGTTCCGGGTCGCAACAGGACTTGGGTTAAGATTGAGTATTCCTTTTCTTGGTCGCTCTACGATAGCGATTGATTATGGCATTCCTGTTCTGAAAGAGGAAGGGGATGAAACTCAGGCATTTTCGTTCAATTTTGGAGGAGGCAGCAGCTTTTAGTTATGAATTTAAAAAAACTATGGAAAAAGAACACGGGTAGGATACCCTTTGTTTTCGTCGTTGTTGCAAGCATCACATGTTTGTCTGTGTTTTCTTTTGGCGATATACAGGCAAAAGAACCCGGAGCGCCCGCTTCATCATCGAGGGGTATAAAGGTGGGCATCGTTGATTTAAACAACGTGTTTGAAAAGTACGAAAAACGAAAGACGTTTGACGCCCAGTTGAAAGAACAGGAAAAACAGTATCAGAAGATTATCAACGACAAAAAGAAAGAACTGGTAAGCTTAAATGAAAAGATACAGTTGCTGGATTTAGGGAGCGAAGCCAGAAGGAAGGACGAAGAAACATTTGAAAAAAAGAATATGGAACTTGAAGCATACGCGAAATTTGCCGAAAAGAGCCTCATGAAGAAGTATAAAGATTATTTTGGAAGCCTGTATACCGAGGTTTGCAAAGAAGTAGAAGACATCGGCAGACGTGAGCAGTATGATTTAATCATTAAAAAGGAAGAGCCGGAACTCCAGGGCGGGGGCATTTCTGAATTACAGTTCAAGGTTGGGATAAAAACAGTCTTGTATCATTCTGATTCTGTCAACATTACCACTCAGGTAATTGACAGCTTAAACAAAAAATATTCCGAAGCGGGCAAGGGAAAGTAGCTCGTGGATAGCATGCAAAGAACCATAGGGCAGGAAACTGAGTGCTCGGGAATCGGAATGTTCGGCGGAGAACGTACGAGACTCCTTTTTAAACCTGCGCCAATGAACTCGGGTATATCTTTTATTCGTGTAGACTTACCCAACCACCCACGGGTGCTTGCACACGTGCATTCCCTGTCGAGTGATTATAAACGGGTATTCCTGAAGAACAGGGAAGCCGAAGTGGAAAGTATAGAGCACCTGATGGCGGCATTGTCGGGACTGGGCATTGATAACATCGAGATAGAAATCAATGGCCGGGAAGTCCCCTCAGAAGACGGAAGCGCAAAGCCCTTTCTGGAAGTCTTCAAAAAAGCAGGCATTGTTGAGCTGGAGGGAAAAAAGAAGGTCTTTGTCGTGAAAAACCCCATTGTGGTCAGCAGCGGTAACGCAAGCGTCATGGCCGTACCCTGTGAAAAAGGATTGGTATTTTCGTACACCCTGGATTTTAATGGTTCCTTTATACAAAAGCAAACTTACGACGTCGAGATTACCGAGGAGAATTTTTGCAGAGATATTGCGCCCGCCAGGACGTTCGGATTGAGCACCTATATAGAAGAGTTCAAAAGACTCGGTTTGGGAAAGGGCGTAACGGACTATAACAGTATCGTTGTGCATGAAGACGGAAGGATGACCACCCCTCTTTCAATGAAACCTGCAAAATTAAGATTTCCAGACGAGTTTGTCAGACACAAGATTTTAGACCTCGTAGGAGACCTTTCCCTGGCGAATGTTGTGATTCAGGGACGTATCGTCGCAAACAGGTCGGGACATTCACTGAATGTTCAGTTGGCGCAAAAAATTGTACAGGCTGCCTGAGGCAGGAAAAAACCTTACAGAGCACTTGAATACTCAAGGAAAAGGAAATTGAGATGAAAATTCATAAATCTGCAATCGTACATCCTGACGCCGATTTGGGAAGGGATGTCGAAATTGGTCCTTTTTCAGTAATCGGCGCGAATGTAACAATTGGGGAAGGCTCAATTATAAAAAACCACGTTACAATCACCGGGAATACCTCCCTTGGTAAAGGCAACATTATCCATCCGAACACCGTTCTGGGCGCGGAACCGCAAGACCTTAAATACCAGGGCGAGTGTACGTTTCTTGAGATGGGCGATAATAATGTGGTCAGGGAATGCGTCACGATTAATGCCGGCACGGCAGGCGGCGGCGGTAAAACGAGCATTGGCGACAACAATTTCTTTATGGCTTGTTCCCACATTGCACATGACTGCATCATAGAGGATAGCGTCCTGTTGGCGAATGGCGTATTGCTGGGCGGTCACATTATGATTGAAAGGGGCGCTAAATTAATGGGTCTTGTTGGCGTACAACCCTTTGTGACCATTGGACGACATGCTTATGTGGGCGGACATACCAGGATTGTCCAGGATGTCCCGCCGTATGTAATTATAGAAGGCCACCCTGCAAGGGCGCGTCAGGTAAACGTTGTTGGATTGGAGAGAGAGGGTTTTTCCAGGGAACAAATTGACGAAATCAAGCGGGTGTTCCGTCTATTATTCCGCTCTGACGAATTGAATAGAAACAAGCATCTGGAAGAGCTAGAAAGACAACAGGATATTTCTCCTGAAATCAGACATCTGATTAATTTTTTACGAAACACGGACAAAGGAAAATCCGGAAGGTACCGGGAATCTCTCCGGTATTCGGCGGCGGCGGCGAATTAACATGCAGAGACTAAAGGTTGCAGTGATTGGCGTTGGACATCTGGGGAAGGAGCATGCGAGGGTTTATGCGGAATTGCCCGGTATTGAGTTGTACGGTGTGGTTGATGTCCAGGAGAAACAGGCGGAGAAGATCGCACGGCAGTATAACACCCGTCATTTCACAAATTATAAGGACGTAATTGACAAGGTGTCGGCGGTAAGCATCGCCGTGCCGACAAAAGCTCATTATACCGTCGCAAAAGAATTCCTTCAGCATGGGGTGCATGTCATGATAGAAAAACCCATGACCGGCACGGTGCCTGAAGCGAGAGAATTAATCGGGATTAGCAAAGAGAAAGACATAGTTCTTCAGGCCGGATATATTGAACGGTTTAATCCCACGATAATCGCAATAAAAAAACTTTCCATCAACCCCAGATTTATTGAATGCCACCGGCTAAGTCCGTTTACGTTTCGTTCTGCTGATATCGGCGTAGTCCTGGACTTGATGATACACGACATAGACATTATTCTGCACATAACCGGCTCCAGGGTAAAGAAATTTGACGCCGTGGGCGTTAACGTCATTTCTGATAAAGAGGATATTGCCAACGTCCGCATCCAGTTTGAAAATGGGTGCGTGGCAAACATAACGGCCAGCCGGGTGTCTCTTACGCCCATGCGCAAGTTAAGGTTATTTTCTGAAGATTCATATATTTCTATTGATTATCAGAAAAAGGATGCGTTACTATATAAGAAATCACCCGAATTGACGCTGAAGTCGCTGAATGTTTCAGAAATGGATGTCTCCAGCATTGCCGATTTAAAGAGTTACGTATTCGGCGATCTGCTGAAAATGGAACATATCAAGATGGATGATTATGAACCGCTGAAAAAAGAGCTTGAATCGTTTGTGGATTGTGTCACGAAACACAAAGAACCTGTAGTTTCCGGTGAGGAAGGATTAAAGGCCATCGAAGTTGCAAATGATATTTTGCGCGAGATAAGGAAAAATTGGAAACTCTCTCACGTACCAGGCATGGAGGATAAAAGATGACGTCATCATTTGATTTTTTGCATATTGAAGCCGAAATCGTTGGGAATAAGGTTGTCGGAAAGGCAGGCGGCGTGTTGGGCAAGATGTTGCAGCCTTACGTAGACCAGTTTTTCGAGAAAATCAATTCTCTGAAAATAATTGCCAGGGTCAACGGCATGAACGTATATAATTTGTACAATCCGCCGTTTCCCAGCCAGGCAGGCATGCGATTCCTTGAGAGAAAGCTGAGGATGATGCTTTCCAAGATGGCGTTTCCCGTCACGGCCAATCTGGCAATAACCCATAAATGTCAGTGTCAGTGTATCCATTGCAGCGCCGACCCCTTTATTGACGCTGCAAAAAAAGAGCTTACCATTGGAGAAATAAAAACCGTGGTGGACGGGGCGCTGGACCTCGGCGCAAGCCTGATTATCTATGTGGGCGGCGAACCTCTGCTCAGGGAAGACCTCTACGAACTCATTCGATACGTGGACAAAACCAAGGCTATTCCCATGATATTTACCAACGGATTGCTCCTGACCGGGGAAAATGTCCAAAAACTTGCCACGGCGGGTCTTTTCTCATTAAATATTTCCATAGACAGCAGCGAGCCTGAACTGCACAATGAATTCCGCGCAGTGCCCGGCTGTTATCAAAAGGCATTCGAAGGCGCAGAGCGTTGCAGAAAGGCTGGTATCTTAACAGGCATATCCACCTATGCAACCAGCGAAAGCATCAAAACGGGAAAGGTTGAAAAGCTCCTGAAAATCGCGCAGGAACAGGGCTTTTCAGAAGTCACGATTTTCGATTGCATACCATCGGGCAGATTCCTGAAGGACACATCAAAAATACTGACTGCGGAAGACCGGAAACAACTTATCGCTATTACCAAAAAATACCACGAAATGGATCATCTCATGGGAATAAACTGCATGTCAATTATCAATTCCCCAAGGGGTGTGGGTTGCTACGGCGCGCAGTCTCAATTCTACATGACGGCGTACGGCGATATTAATCCCTGCGACTTTAATCCGATTAATTTTGGCAACGTGCGCGATATGCCCATTCAGGAAATATGGAAAAAGATGGTAACGCATCCTGACTTTAGCAAGCGATACCCCACGTGCCGTATGCAGAGCAAGGCGTACAGGAAAAAATATATTGACCCGCTTCCGAAGAATGTGCGGCTGCCGGTAAGAATAGAGGACATTCCCTCGCTTGACCCGCTGGAACAGGAAATCACCCTGGCAGGGGTAAGTTAATTCGGGGAGATGTCCGTTTAAAAATATGCAGCAGCAGGAAAATAATCCGGATTGCAAAAAGTAGCAGTAGGTAGCATTTTTTATTTTTTATAAGGAGGGAGATTATGAGTAGCGAAACTCTCATTACGAAAAAAATGAGCACGGGAGAGGTGACAAAAAAATATCCTGCGACAAAGGCGGTCTTTACAAAATACTTTGGGAAGGGATGTTTTGATTGTCCATCCTTCGGCACTGAGGACGTGAACCTTGCCTGCATGATGCATAACACCGATGTGGATAAGTTCGTTAAAGAGTTAAACGAAGCAGCAAACCAGGAGGTCAAAAAATAACCTTGGAACCAATACAGCTGAATGAAAAAATAAAATTTAACAAAGAGCACTTTATCCCTAATATTCTTTTTGCATCGCCGAAGGTAAAGATGCCGCTCATCTGTATGGAACAGGGGCAGGAGATTCCTCCGCATGGAGGCCATAGCATCGGCATCTTTTACGTGAAAGAAGGCAAAGGGATTTTTACGCTCGATGATAAAAAGATCCCTATGGAAAAAGATATGGTCTTTATTGCCCCGGAAGGTTCAGCGAGAGGCATGAAGTGCACGGAAAAAATGGTCGTCCTGGCCATTAGCGTGGGATAATAAGCAGATTGGAAATTGAACCACTAAAAAGGAGTAATCATGAGTAAGACACCTTCAGTTACACTTGATGTTAGGAACATAGTCCCCAGAGAAAGACATCCAAAGATTTTTGGAACCTTTGACAACCTGAAAAAGGGAGAAATGATGGTGCTGATAAACGATCACGATCCCAAACCGTTAAAGTATCAACTGGATGCTGAGCGTACCGGACAATTAGACTGGAAATATATTGAGCAGGGGCCGGAAATCTGGAAAGTCGAAATAACTAAAAATTAAGGCGAGGCAGGCTTTTTTTATTAATACTGTTAGTCGAGGATAGAGAAAGGAGAGGATATGGGCAAGGGAATAAAATTTACGGCCGCTGTGGGCATCGCTGTGTTGCTTGGCTGTATTCAGATGGGATGCGAACAACCGGGCGTTAAGAAAACAGGGGCTACCGTTTCTCCGCAGCCGCAGGTGGAAGAAAAGGCGGCCGCCGCTGAACAATCGGAGGTTTCTGCTCCTGAAGAGAAAAAAGACGAGAAATCGTCTTGTGCGACAAAAAAAGAGGAAACGGCGTCTCATCCAAAAGACAAGAGAACCATTCAACAAATTATTTCCGAGCTTACAGGGGAAAAAATCGGACCGGATAACTCCGGAGACCTTTATCATGCAGGTTTAACGGCAACGTATACCAGTCCGGAAGAGGTATTGCCCGGCGAGGGTAAGTTTGGAAAACTATTTAAGTTTTTACCCATTATTCGCTGGTATGACCCGGACCATTACTATACGCCAAATTTAAACGTATCCGGGGAGTATAAACATGAAGAATGCGTGATGTGTCATACCGTGCAAACGCCCGGTATCGTTGCGCAGTGGAAAAAGAGCAAACACTCATCGTCAGAAAAAGGCGTTGTAGGGTGCGACAAATGTCACGGAAACAATCATCAGCAGCTATACATGCCTTCATGGAAGCATTGCGGCGAATGCCATCCGGAACAGCAGGCAGGACACCGCGCCGGCAAAATTGGTTCACATACGCATGCCTTCCACGTCAGCGTGGTAGAGGCTACCTGGCAGATATCAAAACCAGAGGCAGAGGTAACGGCCTGTGCTACCTGTCATGGCATTGCGGAGAACCGTTGCGATGGTTGTCACACAAGACATGACTTTTCTTTGGCAGAGGCAAGAAAACCCAATAATTGCGGTATTTGCCATACGGGCTTGGACCACTATGAGTATGAGATGTACCGGGAATCATACCACGGGATGATTTACGAATCTGAACAGCATACGTGGGACTGGTCTAAACCCCTGAAGCCTGCAAATTATAAAACTCCTACCTGTGCATACTGTCACATGAAGGATGGCGAGCACAATGCGCAAAAGGCTTCCACGATAAACAGCCACATGGGCACCTCGCTCGTAGACAGGGGCGCGCCTAAATTTAAAGAATCGAGGCAAAACTGGATTAACACCTGCAAAGGCTGCCATTCACCCAGGTTTGCGGCAGATCAATTTGAGGCCATGGATGAGGCCGTTAAGGTAAGCTTTGCCAAATGGCGCGAGGCTATGAAGATTGTAGTAGACCTCTATAATGATGGGCTGCTGGACCCCATGCCGAACGACCTTGCCCCGGATTATGCAGGGCATTATACCTTTAGCCTGTTGGGCGGCGAGGGCAGGATGTTTAACGTCTCCGATATAGAACGCACTTCCTTTGAAATGCTGGTCTATATTACCAACGCCGTATATAAGGCAATGGCTCATGGCGCTATGTACGGCGCTACTTACGGAAAGGGCGCTTTCCTGCAAGACCGTTGGCTTATCCAGATTAAGGGTGAGGCCAGCAAGCTGAGGCGGATAAGGGCTTTAGAGGATCGGGTGGGTATAAAACACAAGGCATACGACTTCTGGAAGCATGGTGAATATACCGACTTACTCCTGGGCTGGAAGAGGAAGCCTGGCGATACGAATAAGGCGGACTGCAGACACGAAGGTGAAAATTGCCTGGCTGAATAACTCTTAAAATAATACGTTTCTAAAATCAATAAAAAGGCTTAATCCGTTTTTCGGATTAAGCCTTTTTTCTTTTAGATTATCATCAAATGGTTCAAATATTACCTGAATTTTCATTTCGACCTCCGGCATTTTCAATATCTCCTTTTCTTTTAAGCAACCGAAAAGTATCCTCATATATGCAGTCGCGGGGACCTATTGCAACAATTTCAATTAGCTTCTGGTCTGAACTCCTGTATATTATCCTGAATCTGCCTACACGAAAACTTCTTAAACCTGCAAGTTCATCCTTTAATGCTTTTCCCAAATAAGGGTCAGCGATTATTGACTGTAAAGAAGCCTTGATTTTTTTCTTAAGATGTGGGTGCATGTTTTTAATAAGTTCAGCCACACTGTCAGGGACTTTGAGTTTTCGTATAGGTTGCTTCATTTCCAGAATGTATTAACCTTACCCGAATGGGTAGCGCGGTAGGTTTATCCTCCGCCAAAATGCCGACCACGCTTGTCCTCGACTATGATCGGGGAAGGGATCGGAGCTACATTTTTGTTAAGAAACGAAGAGTTCTTCAAGTGTAAACAGTTTTGCCTTCTTGCTTTTCAATGCTATTAATCCTTCTTTAATTTCTTTCATCAAGGATAAGTCAGAACGAATAGCAATAGTTTCCTTCCAGCTTTCAAATTCGTCCGGACTCACCAGAACAGCGGCAGGTGAGCCATTCTTTGTAATTACCACCTCTTCATCGGTAGTGCTAACAGCCTCAACGAGACTGCTTAGTTTCATTTTTGCTTCTGAAAGAGACAATGTTTTCATTATAATAGACCTCCATTAAGGTTGACCAGAATTGTGGTCATACTAATGCAAGCGTGCAAAATTGTCAAGTATTTTGTTTCGATTCTTCTTGAGAGTTCAAGGAGTTGATTTAAGTCATATTTGTGTGAAATCTGTCCTGAGTTTCTCGATATCCGAAGCACACCCAACATTATCCACACAGACTCCTTTAAAAAATGGAAATTTAGGGGAGCATTCGCTCCGCTTATCTCATCCTAAATTGACAAAATCCCACGATTTTCCATTAAACCGTTAATCATCCTTTCGTAAACGCCTCTCGTAAAACTGACTGCGTCAGCATTTTGAATTGTTCTTTGTGTTCGGATACTTGTTTTTTCAATTCGTCGATCATGGCCACGTGCTTATCAATCCGCTCAACTATGGCTATCTGTTATGCGGACGGTGGTAGTCGTCCCGCTTGATTGGCTGGTTATATGAAATTTATGGTTTTATAATTCGTAACTGGTTAATCTTCTTCTTTTTCCGTTTTCGATTTTTCCCTGAATTGCATAGCCGCAGCACTAAGTTCTGCAACCGTTTTATCAACCCAAAGAGTCCTTTGCCACAGGGTATAATCAAACGGTTCCTCATCACCAACGAAATGAATCTCTCGGCCTCGACCTTACCTAATGTATTATTTCTATCTTTAATTCATGCATCTGCCGGAATAACATTTATCTTTATGCCTTTTCAGAAGTAATCTGCTAGTCATTCAAAAACTTCTCAAACCGGTCAATCCCCTTTTCGATATTCTTCAGAGAGGTTGCGTAAGAAATCCTTATGTGCTCGTCGGGCCCGAATGGCGCGCCGGGAACAAAGGCGACATGCGCCTTTTCGAGTAATAGGTTTACCAAATCGAATGAGTTTGACACGG
>Ga0082335_1004118_pt1 | contig 22523 bp, 21 predicted proteins | sample Subgrocontami58m_FD_72375 | JGI IMG/M metagenome (GOLD analysis project Ga0082335, IMG submission 72375) | Subsurface groundwater microbial communities from S. Glens Falls, New York, USA - GMW37 contaminated, 5.8 m (SPADES assembly) (version 2) ...
TCCGCCCTCGACCAAAACTGCCGGTATTTTTGCTCCCCTTAGAACATAGAACCTGGCATTTTTTACGCCCAGTATTTTGGCATCGGTTTCCACATCGATCTTACGGCAGATCGCGCGGCTTAAAGCTATGGATTCCGCCCGGCTGTAAGTATAAGTCATGTCCCAGATAATTTCTTTTAACTCACGGGAGTTCCCCGCAAAACATGTTGCCGGGACATTCATCCGGGAATTTTCTGCGGCATACTGCGCCCTATCGTAGTCACTAACCGTAGGAGATACATAATAAATTTCAAAACCATGCACGCTTCTTGAACGATGCGCGTTGTTATGGATGCTGACAAATAGGTCCGCGCCGGAACTATTGGTTATCTGGACCCTCCCGGGTAAAGTAATAAATTTATCGGTGGTACGGGTATAAACTACTTCTATGCCATCTTCCTGTAATAATTTACCCAGGCGCTTGGAGATATCAAGATTGATAATCTTCTCGCGCAGCCCGGTTTTACCTTTTGCGCCTACATCGTGGCCGCCATGCCCGGCATCCACCACAATTTTCTTTATCTTGGTTCTTGGCCTGGACGACTTACGATAAACATATGAACCACCCTCAGAGAAAACTCCGGCAAGTGTTTCCTTAAAACTATACGGGACAACCAAAACCCCCTGATAGATATCCGCAGGATTAGCTAAATATTTTGTTTTACCGTCAACCAATGCCATTCTATCCGAAGCACGCAAACTTATCTTATGCGCGCCCTTAGTTAAAACCATAGTCCGGGTAAAAGTGTCATAATCCCATTTTATACCTTTTAGATCACAGAAAGACGTAAGTGAAAGATAAGTAACGCCGTTTAGGCTGTACGTAGGAATACCTTCACGGGTTGCAACCGTAGCACAACCGCTTAAGAAACATGATAAAATTAGTGCACCTAGTAATATACGCATATTTTAGAATGCCGACATTATGTTTACAATTTCCGCTACATTCTTCGGATCAAGGTCATATTCCAAGTTATAATTCGGTTTTGAAATAAGAATACGCCGGTAATTAATCGACACTGAAGTAAATCCGCGCGAAAAAAATTCGCGGATATTATTTTTTAATTGTTGATTATAAAGATACGATTTTGCCATATCCGCATTATCGGTCGAAAGCACAAATTCATTATCAAAAGGCACATCTCCGACTTTTATCTCTCTTAATAAACCGATTTTTTTACCCAAATCAGTAAAGGTATTTTCTTTATAAATACGTAGTTTAAAAAAATGATCCTTAAATAAATATATATTTAAATAAGACGGGCTATTCTTGCCGCGCGGGATAAGCTCCACAGTAAACTTCAAGCCTTTATACTCGCCCTTGTAAGAAGAATAAAGCGAAAATCCCGGAATATATCCCGGCAAAGAACAGCTTAATCTTTTTAAAGCGTTGCGGTTCTTTTCTCTTTCATACATAACAAAAGCAATAACAGCTATAATAACTATAGCCAGAGGCGCAAGATTAACCAATGTATAAAAACCACTGCCACAAATCATTTCTTCCCTCCTTTAATAATATAAATGCGGCATCCATAAAATTTCCCCTTATCGGGGTGGTATGCACTCCGCTCGCTACGCCCCTTGTCGGGGCGTTTAACGCTCGCTTGAGTGCCACCAAAAATTTACTTGTCGTAAATTTTTGGTGGAGGTGAGCGGAATCGAACCGCTGTCCTTAAGTAACCGAATAAGAGCCCCTACATGCTTAGTCTATCTGTTACGCTTAACTCCGACGGCTCCAATAGACAAGATACATCGAAGCGCAGTCTTTTAAGGTTTCGCTTGAGGCTCCAAAGACAAACAACCCCAAACTATCCTGTTTAGGCTCTCATTTCAGGCCACAGGCAGCCTAAAGAGAGGCTCTTTTAATTAATTAAAAGAGACTGGCGCAAAACCGGCTGGCAATGCCATTGCTGGCGCTGCTAAACGGTTTACCATCACTGGTGTTTTTGCGTTTATATTTTGCACGGATTGATAACGCGGCCCACCATGCGTCCGCGGCATGCTGCTTTTACCCACATTCCATAAGTCGAACCCATTTCACCCCCGGTTTCTTCTACTCTTCAAAGCCCGGTCGACTTCAAGATTCGCTTCCCGCCGCTTTATATCTTGCCGGCGGTCGTAGTTTTTCTTACCTTTACAAAGAGCAATTTCTATTTTTGCAAAACCCCTGGGGTTAAAATATGCCTTTAATGGAATTAAAGTCAGCCCCTTTTGGGTTAAATGGGCGTGTAATTTACGTATTTGATTGCGGTGCAAAAGCAATTTCCTGATCCGGGTCGGTTCGACATTCAAATAGCTTGCCTGCGCATAAGGGCTTATATGCATATTATATAAAACAACCTCGTCCTTATCGACGCGCGCGAAACTATCGGTTAAATTAACCCGGCCATCCCTTAAAGATTTAACTTCGCTACCCTTAAGTTCAACGCCGCATTCAAGCGTCTCCAATATTTCATAATCCCGGTATGCCTGCCGGTTTGTAGCAATGGCATTGCCCATTTATTTTACCACCAGGCGCATGAAATATAAACTTAAAAATATGGGTATGGTAATAAGGCTAACCAGATGCCCGAAGAATATTCCCTGGCTTACCAACACATCTTTTTTATGGTAGTGGCGCATTATTACCGAAAGAGTTGTCGCCGGAGGCATGGCCAGCTGCATTACGATCAAAAGCCCGATTAAATCCTTCATTCCAAAAATAAAAACCAGCAATAAACCCAAAGCCGGCATAAGGATCAGCTTTAAGCCGATTATCAAATACAATAGCTTCTTATCAATTTTACCGATATCTACAGAAGCAAGGTTTCCACCCACGACAAACATTGCAAGCGGCAAAGTGCAGTCGCCCACCATCTGCAAAGGTTTCATGACCATTACAGGTGTAAACCTATTCAACTGAAAGAAAACATAAACCAAACTAAATACCGTCGCAATTACCGGCGGCGTAAAAAGGCTGCCCAATTCAAAACCTTTAGTCTTATGAAAAGTCAAAAGATAAACTCCCAGCGACCAGATTGCCAAATTAAAACCTAATAAAAAAAGAAAAATATAAATAAACATTGATCCGACCAGATTATAATCTAATAATGTACCCACCAAAGCCAGAGGAAGATAACCGGAATTCTGAAAACCTACCAAAGCCAAAAAGCGCATTTTTTCTTCTTTATCCCCAACAAACCTTTGGAATAAAAATCCTATGCCCAGGCCAATGGCAGTAATAAGAAAGCTTAATAACGGGAAAACCCACCAATTAGGATAAAGCCGATAAGCAAAATTACGGGTTAATTCAGAGAACATCATCAACGGCAAAGTTACTTCTACAAGCAATCGGCTTAATGCATGTAACCCCGTATCATTAATAATGTTTCGCTTGACCATAAAATAACCAATGGCCGCCAAAATGAATATCTGAAACACCGAAGAAGCTGTAATCTTAAAAGCATCTAAAAACATAGTTCTTCCCTCTCTTTAAAGTCTATATTATACCAATAAAAACACTTTATCGCAATTTTTAAATGAGCGCATAAGTTATGGAGCGCAATACGAAACTAGTACAGAGATTGACAGAGTCAAAAGGTTAGGATATACTTAAAGCAAGTCGGATTTTGCGGAAGTGGTGCAATTGGCAGACACGTACGTCTCAGAAGCGTATGGGGCAACCCTTGAGGGTTCAACTCCCTCCTTCCGCATTTACTTAACTCTAGCTCGTCTATAAACTAACCATTAATTATTTTTAGCATAAATTTATCCCAAAGCAAATAACATTGCTTATTTAACTCACTCTTTTTTATTGAAACCTATAAAAAATTACCGGGAGGATTGTTTAATAAACCACAAGGGCTGAACGGTTAAGTCCAGCCCTTATAGAATTAGTTATAATAATTCAGCTATTTATTAAAGTTCGGATTGAGTTTTTTAAACCAAGAGCAATTTCTTATACAAATACGTTTACTCTCGCCTTTTTTTCCGCAACAACCTGGATTTTCAAAAGTACTTGCAATTAACCAACACTCATGCCCCATTTTATGTATAAAGGCAGGGCATTTTTTTAACTCTTCTTCTGAACATTTAAAAAAATCCCAACAATTTTGAGGCTCTTTATCATCCATATATAAAAGTATACTCCCCCCCCCATAGCAATGCAAGAGTTATTTTTTTGGCACAAAATTGGCACAAAAAATCCCACAAAGTGCCTGTTTTACTTACATTACTTAACGTTATTTGTTTCGATTAAAGGTAGGTTTTACAACACTAATTACTATTTTGTAGATTTTACTCAAGATTTTTCCCTCCTTCCGCACCAATTTACCCTAACGCCCGTTCTTCCATTCCTCTACGCATTTTTGATACGCGGCAAAAGCAGGTTTCTTAGAAAAATCATAGCGTATTATACCGAAAAAGTCCGTACCATTGTCCCAAAATTTACGGCAATCCCTGAAAAATGCCCAGAAAACTTTCTTTACATAAGGATACTGCAGAAGCTGAGTATAAACATCTCTGACCCAGGCAGCCTGCAGGCGTTCATTAGGATTTTTCCCCATCCACCAATTATTATAACGGTGCCCTCTCTTTACTCCCGGGCAGCCAATTTCGGTAACCCATAATTCCTTATTTGCGTCGCCGTTACGACTCATTATTTTATAAGCTAATTTTACCTGGGCATTCACGGCCTTTATAGAATTCGGGATAGCCGGCGACTGAAAAATATGGATATTCAGAATATCAAAATAATCCCGCGCCCCGTTATCATACAAATGGTTTACGCTGGAATTACCTTGAGCAAAGCCTCCGTTTAAAACTTTACAAGCCGGATCGACTTTTTTTAACGCGATATAAACCTCTTTTAAAAGCTGGCAATAACCAACCAAACCATCCTGGTCTTTCCAGTATGTCCCAGAATCCGGTTCATTCCAAAGTTCCCAGTGTTTAACTTTATTCTTGTAGCGCCCGACTACCTTAACCGCATAATTAACAAACAAGGCATTTTCTTTTGGGGGGCAATTCCATTCACCGCATGAAGAAGCCCAAGCTGCGCTATAATCCAATATACCCAAAAGCCCGATATTATTTTTATAAAGTAAATCCACTATATAATCATATTTATCAAAATCAAACTCCCCTTGGGCAGGTTCGATATCATCCCAAACAAAGTCCATCCTCACCCAGGAAACGCCGGCTTCTTTCATCAATGCCACTACCTTTTTAAGATCATCATTTGAAGAATATTTAAAGTTATTCCACTGGTGGTTCCAATGTAAAAATTCCAATACCCCAAAAGGGCTCTCCTGCATATGTTTTTTCTCCATCACTACCTCTTTCTCTAAGTCTTTTGCGAAAGAATTATAGAAAAATAGATTTAAAAATAAAATAAAAAACCAGAATCGTTTCATTGCCCTTTTTTCTCTTCGATATTAATATAGTCGGTAAAGTCCATCTTTTGGCCGATTTCCTGCTTGACTATACGTATTCTATCAGGTACATACGGATGTGTTTTAAAATAGCTGCGCGGTTGTAAAGGCTTACGCCGGTTTATCTCCTGGAGCTTTTCTAGAAATGTAACCATACTTTGAGGGTTATACCCGGCAAGTTTCATGTAACGCGCGGCTAATTGGTCCGCGAGCAACTCATCATCGCGACCGTAACCTAACATTATTTCGGTGAATGCAATATCCGCGGCATTGCCTGCTTCTGCGGTTTGCGGAAGCTGAACGCTTAAAATCCTAAGCAGAGAATAACTCATCATCGCCTGGAGTTTTTTAATACTATGCCGGGCGACAATATGGCCAACTTCATGTGCCAATACTCCCGCTAATTCATCGTCATTGCTTATTTTATCGACCAACCCTTTATTTACATAAATAAATCCTCCGGGCAAAGCAAATGCGTTAACTTCATCTTCTTCAAGCGCAGCGAAATGATAAGTTATATCTTTTCGGTCACAAACCGCGGCGATTTTCTTCCCGATTAACTCAATACGATTTTGGATTAAAGGATCATCCACCGGTTTATATTCTTTTTCTACCTGTTTGGTGATCGCCTGGCCTATGGCGACTTCTCTATCGGTGTTATAAAAATACATTTCCTCTTTTCCGGTTACAATGTTGTATTCGCTAGAGCAACCCGAGAGAAAAGCACCTGCCGCCAAAAATAATAAAACCGAGAAAATATTAATCCCTAACTCTTTGAACATACGATAAAGCTTCCTTAAAGGCAAGCCCACTACATTATAAAAACATCCTTCAATCCGACGGATAAAAAAAGCGCCCTTGCCTTGTATATCAAAACTACCGGCCTTATCTAGCGGTGAAACCTGCTTAAAATACGCGCTGATTTCTTTATCGGTTAACTTATCCATAATTACTTTTGTTTTTTCATAATCAAGAAGTGTTTTTTCTCTGCCTTTTCTTTTATCGATTACCGCAAGGCCCGTATAAACCCATTGCGGTTTAGAAGATATCTTTTTAAGCATTTTACGCGCATCATCCATGTCTTTTGGTTTACCGAAAATATTACCACCCTCTACAACTATGGTATCGGCACCGATAATTATGCCTTCTTTTATTTTTTCTGCCACAGCCTTAGCTTTTTTATACGCGTTATTTTTTACCAATGCCGGATAAGTTATATTATTAGCCGAAGATTTCTCGCTTATTCTACTGGGCAAGACTTTGAATTTTAAACCGAAGATTTTTAAAATCTTACGGCGGGCCTTAGAATCAGAGGCGAGGTATATTTTATCCATATTAATTTAGCGCCGCGCTTTCTCCTGCCAGATAACCGGTAGAAAAAGCTGCCTGCAGATTAAATCCTCCGGTATCAGCATCGATGTCCATGATCTCACCGGCAAAATAAAGCCCTTTTACTATGCGCGATTCCATGGTGCGCGGGTTTATATCTTTCAAAGAAACTCCTCCCCGGGTAACCATGCCTTCGTTTAAAGGCCGCGTACCGGTTATCTCTAACGTAAATTTTTTTAAAAATTTAACTAAATTCCACCGTTCTTCCTGGGTGATCTGGCTGGTATTCTTAGTTTCATCAATACCGCAAATAACCAAAAACACTTCTCCCATTCTTAACGGCAATAATTCTTTAAGCGTATTCTTAATACTTTTTTTAGGGTTAGCTTTAAATTCGCGTAACAACCTATTGTCCAATTGTTCGCAAGATAAAGCAGGCTTTAAATCAATTTCTAAAAAAACCTGTTCTCTTTTCAATAACCATTCGCCTATTTTGCCGCTTAAAGTTAACACCAGCGGACCAGAAACCCCAAAATGAGTAAAAAGCAATTCCCCGATTTCAGAAATAATTTCCCTTTTAGCGGTATAAAACTTAAGGCGGATATTTTTTAATGTTAATCCTTTTAATAAAAAAGCGGTGCGTCCTTTTGTTTCCAAGGGGACTAAGCCCGGATGTAAAAACTCGATGCGATGGCCTAATTTTTTAGCGATATTTATGCCATCCCCGGTTGAACCGGTAAAATCAAAAGATGCCCCTCCGGTAGCTAAAATTACACTATCGGCATTAATTATTTCACCATCCCCTAAAATAACACCTTTTGCAGCGCCATTTTCAACCGCTATGTTTTTAAGAGATTTAGAGCATATAATCCGGACTTTATTTTTTATAAGTTCATTATGCAGAATTTGATTAATACTTTCTGCCTTGTCGGTTACCGGAAAAACCCTTAGCTGCCTTTCGGTTTTTAGTTTTAGCCCGCGCTTTTGGAAAAAATCCATCAGCTCAAGATTAAAGAATTTCTTAAAGGCATCGCGCAAGAATGCGCCATTCCTGGAGAATCTTTCTAAGAATGCATCCAGGCCGCAGGCATTAGTCAAGTTGCAACGGCCCTTGCCGCTTAAAAGAAGCTTTTTACCAAGAGAAGAGTTTTTTTCTATAAGAAATGTTTGTGAAGATAATTGGCTTGCACGAATAGCCGCCATCATACCGGAAGGACCACCACCGACGACTACAACTTTTTTCACTATACGCCCAGGTCTTTTATTGTAAATATAGAGGACAATTCACACCCGACTCTAGCAAGGTTCTCTTTTGCGCCTTCGTTCCTATCCACAATAACAATCGCGCCTTCTATTTTAACCTCTAATTTATCTAAAGCGGTTTTTGCCTCAATTATAGACTTACCGCTGGTTGCTACATCATCAACAATAATAACTTTTTCGCCTTTTTTCAAAAGCGGCCCTTCTACCTGCCGCTGCATACCGTATTCTTTAGCGGCCTTACGCACAATAAAAGTCTTAAGAGGTATATTATTAATATGGCTTACGGCGGCGATTGCCCCGGTTATAGGGTCAGCCCCGAGTGTCGGGCCTCCAATAGCATTTATGCCTTTACCATTAACCATCTCCAGAATAATACTAGCCACCAGATAGGCACCTTCAGGAGTAAGGGTGATTATGCGCCCATCCAGGTAATAGTTACTCTCTTTGCCTGAGGATAAAATTACTTTTCCGCGCTTAAGCGCTTCTTTATCCATAAGTTTTAATAAATCCGCCTTCAATTCCTTTAAACTTTTGTTCTCCATAATGCATTATTTTACTATCCTCCAATAAGTCTGTCAATTCATATATAGCTTTCAATTATTTTGACAAATACACTTTTGACTGGTATTATATGCCTATGTTTCGTCGTCTACTGGATGGCTTAACTGAGCTTATTTATCCGCAAGTTTGCCTTACTTGTAAGGTCAAGCTTAAGGATAAGCCTAACATAGACGGCATATTATGCCGGGAGTGCTGGCAAAGAATCAAAAAGAATAATCCTCCCTTCTGTCGTTCCTGCGGAAGACACCTGGATAAAAAATATATTGCCAAAAATATCTGTACTCCCTGCTTAAGAAAATCGCAACATTTTGACCGTGCCTTCAGTCCTTGCAAATACGAAGGTATTACCAGGGATTTAATTCACGAGTTCAAATACAAAAATAAAGAATACATCGGCTTAACCTTAGGCAAATTAATGGTGGAATTCATAAAAGAATACGACTTACCGGTAAGCGATTTAGATTTTATTGTACCGGTGCCGTTACACAAAACCAGATTACGCGAAAGAGAATTTAACCAGGCCGAAATATTAAGCAAGCCTTTAGAGCTCACCTTTGGCACTCCTGTTATGGCAGGAAATCTAACGCGCCATCGCCACACTAAGACACAAACCGGGCTGGAAAACGAAAAAAGATTCGCCAATGTCAAAGGAAGCTTTAGCGTTAAAGATAAAACAAGCATAAAAGGAAAGAATATATTGTTGGTCGACGATGTATTAACCACCTCCGCCACGTCTTCAGAAGCAGCTTACGCCTTAAAAGATGCCGGGGCAGGCATCGTGTTCGTTTTGACTTTAGCCAGTTAAAATATGAGAATACTTAGAACTTATTTCCTCAAAGAATTTATCGGACCGCTTTTTATGTCCTTAGGCATACTTACCTTTGTCATGCTTTTAGGCAACATGGTAAAACTTGCCGACCTTATCATTAATAAAGGCGTTGATATAATCAGTGTTGCAAAATTATTTCTTTTTATGACGCCATATCTGATCATCTACACCCTGCCCATTGCTACATTAGTCGCTGTCCTGCTTTCATTAGGCAGGCTATCCGGAGATAACGAAATATTAGCCATCCGGGCAAGCGGTATAAATATGTTCTCTTTGGCATTGCCCATGCTCGTAGTCAGTATAATCTTAAGTTTAATCCTCATAATCTTTAATGACCGGCTCATACCATACGCGCATTATGAATCGCGTAAAACTTTGGTTGAGATAGGGATTAAAAACCCTACTGCCGCCCTTGAACCGGGAGTATTCATCAACTCTTTTCAAAATTACATATTATTTATCTATTCCATAGAACAAAATAAGCTAAACAACGTACGCATATACGAGCCTCAAGGGGATGACAAGCCCACACGGATTATCGTGGCTAAAAAAGGCGAGTTCCTGGCGGTGCCGGAAAAAAATATTATTAAACTCAAACTTATGGACGGTACATCAGACGAACCTGACCCGGAGAACCCGAATAATTTCTATAAATTAAATTTCAAGACTTACTTTATGACTTTAAACCTTGCGCAAATGCAGAATAAAGGCGAGATCGAGAAAAAACCCAAAGACATGACTATAGCCGAGTTAAAGGATGAAATAAATAAACTGAATAAACAAAAAATCGACCCCACCCCGCTTTATACCGAAATCAATAAAAAGGTTTCGCTTTCTTTTGCCTGTTTTATCTTTATGCTTTTAGGAATGCCCCTGGCAGTAATTACTCACCGCCGGGAAAAATCCATTAATTTCGGCATGGCAGTATTAATAGTCCTGGTTTATTACCTTCTTCTAATCGGTTGCGAAGCCCTAAGCCTTCAGGGACAACTGCCGCCTGTTATTGCGCTGTGGATACCCAATATTACGCTCGGAGGAATAGGCGCGGTACTAACTTACAAATTATGCGTATCCTAGACAAATATATACTCAAATCCGTTCTGGGAGTATTTTTCGGCTGCCTCATTACTTTTATTTTCCTTTATATAGTAATCGACATTCTTTCGCACCTTGAGGTTATACTGAAACAAGAGGTGAGCTTTTCCATATTAAAACAATATTATTTATCGTTTTTACCGATAATATTCGTCCAAGTAACCCCTATTGCCTGCCTTTTAAGCACACTTTACACTTTTGCTAAACTAAACAACGACAATGAAATCATCGCCATGCGCGCATCCGGGATGAGTATACTCCAGGTAACCAAAACAGTAATTATTTTCGGTATCTTTATAAGCACGGTGATATTCTGGCTTAATGATAAAACTGTACCGCAGTCTCTAATCGTCAACGAAAGAATTAAGAATGAAATAGAAAACGATACGAAAAAACCGACCAAAGAAAAAACTCCGGATATACTGCGCAACTTAACTATGTACGGCTCAAATAACAGCCTTTATTTTATTAATAAATTTACGACTGCCACCAATACCATGGACAACATTCTCATTTTAGAGCATGATGAACACCAAAACCTGGATAAAAAGATAGTAGCTAACAGTGGTATCTACGAAGACGGAAAATGGAAATTTTTCCAAAGCATTACTTACAGGCTTGACGATAACGGCCAAATCATAGGCGACCCCCAGTACCTGGAAGAAGAAATCATGAACATTCCGGAGAAACCGGATGACTTTATCAGCCAAAAACAACACACTGATTATATGACCGTCAAACAACTAAGGCGCTATGTGCGCAAATTATCTAAAAGCGGCTCTTCAAGGGTAGTAAAAAACTTAAAAGTAGACTTATACCAAAGGTATTTAACCCCCCTGACCAGCCTGATTATTATGCTCCTAGGCATACCGTTTGCCATGAAAATTAAGAAACGCGCAACCGGAATGTCTTCTTTGGGTTTATCGATTATGATGGGGTTTCTTTACTACGTATTAAATGCAGTGAGTATTGCGCTGGGTAAATCCGGCATACTTATACCGATATTATCTGCTTCGCTTAGCCACATACTAGCCTTCAGCTTAAGTTGCTACTTGATTAAACACCTTCCTTAAATTAGATATAAATTCTTGGGACGCGGGCACCTAAACCACAGGTAATTTCGTAGGGAATAGTTCCGGAAAGTTTAGCTAATTCTTCGGTAGAAATCATGCCGCCACCCTGTTTACCGATAAGTACTACATCCTCGGCAGCATTAACTTTAAGGTTACCGGCATCAACCATAATTTGATCCATGCAAATCCTTCCGCTTATCTTAAGGCGCTTACCTTTAATCAAGACGGGAGCCAGATTAGAAAGGTTGCGCGGGTAACCATCGCCGTAGCCAATCGGCAAAGTAAGAATATTGCTTAAATCTTTTGTTATATAAGTACGGCCGTAACTGACACCATGGCCCTTAGGAAGTTTTTTAGTGAATATTACTTTAGTTTTCAGGCTTAAAACCGGTTTTAGTTTTATTTTTAATCCTGGCTTAGGATATAATCCGTAAATTACCAAACCCGGCCTGACCATATTAAAATGGCTGTCTTTGTAACCGATTAACCCCATACTATTTGCCGCATGCACCAATGGTATTTTTATGCCGGAATTTTTTATATCATCTATCAATTTATCAAAAGAACGTATTTGGCCTCGAGTAAAGACTCTATCCGTATCCGCGCAGGAAAGATGGGTAAAAACCCCCTCCATCTTTAATGATTTTAGCAAAGAAACCTTTTTAATAAAATCCAGCGAATCCCGGCACAAGATCCCCACCCTGCCCATACCTGTATCTACTTTAATATGCACATTTAAGGCTTTACCGCGCTTTGAAGCTTCGGCATTAAATACTTTAGCGAGTTCTTCCGTACAAATAGTAGGGGTGAGCCTGTACTTAAAAACCGGAGCAATATCTTTTTTTAATACTAAACCCAAAATTAAAATAGGCTTTTTTATTCCGGATTTCCTTAAAGCAATCCCTTCATCGATAGATGCAACGCCCAAATAATCAACGCCCAGAGATTCGAGCTTTTTTGAAACCGGTATTATACCATGGCCATAGGCATCGGCTTTAACACAAACCATAACCTTTACCGAGGGTTTAGTAATTTTCTTTACCTGGTAGAAATTATGCGCAAGATTATCTAAATTTATTTCTGCCCAGGTGGGCCGGTAACCTTTATGTTTATTTTTTTCCATGGTATTACTGAGCCTCCGATAAATAATGGGCACATTGGAAGCCCGGATTTAGGCCGTATGCAAGGCGCGACGACGAAGACGTAGTCTTCAGCACTACGTCGAGGAGAAGCAACGCCGCAGACGGCCGAAAGGCGGGCTTCCCCTCATTTATAAGTTTATGGGCTGGACAATTTTGGGCTGCGACTGCGTCACTCATCCTTGGCGTAGTGCATAGACTACGCCTGCGTCTTTGTTCCTTGTCTCGCTCCAAAATTATTTCAGCCAATGTGTCCATTATTTAGTCGGTGGCTCAGTTGTATTTGGCACTCTTTCGGATAAAGATAGATCGGCTCAGCGTTAAATGCATCAAGAAAATCTTTATTATGGATTTTATCTTGTGCCAAAGATATTAAACTTGCCGGTTTAGGATACCAATAATCCTTTTCCAAAATTTTTGCCTTTTTAATATTTAAAGCTATTTCCTCTTTATATATATCGCAGGCATCACCAAAAATATTCAAATTACCGGGCTTCCCAGCGAACTTCCGGTTTATTTTCTTGAAAAACTCCGGGCGCTCAAGAAGCATATAAGGCATAACCTTTTTTAAGCTTGTGCCGTTAACCTGATAGGCGCTTGCATAAACCAACTGCCTCTTGGCATCAACTACAGGGACAATGATCCCGCCGAGATTTAAGGCATTTTGCGCCAACACATCTAATGTCGATATCCCGATTATAGGTTTTTTTTGCGCCCACGCAAAACCTTTGATAGTAGCCAGGCCTATACGTAAGCCCGTAAAAGATCCGGGCCCGAGCCCACAGGCAAAATAATCAAAATCAGAAATCAATAATCCCAGGCTATCTATAGTCCTTTTGATTACAACGCTGATAAGCGCAGATAATTTATGCCCGGTTTCCAGAATAACTTCATAAACCTTGGAATTATCATAAATTCCTAAACTTAAAAATTTTGTGGAAGTATCAATGGCTAATATTTTCATTTATTCTCTTCACCAACTTTTTATAACGCAAACCCTTGCCAATAAATTTTATATTCCTGTGGGTACTACTGGCTACAGATAATTCTACCCTAAGATATTCTTTCGGCAAAAGGTATTTTAACCTGTCTGCCCATTCAATAACCGTAATACCGTCTCCGTAAAAATATTCTTCATAGCCTAAAAAAAGCACATCTTTAGGATCATCTAAACGATAGAGATCAAAATGGCTTAACGGGATCTTTGCATCATATTGACGCATCAAAACAAATGTCGGGCTGATTACCTCTTTTGTCTTAATGCCTAAACCCTCGGCAATACCTTTAGCTAAAACAGTCTTGCCGCTTCCTAAATTACCGAACATACAAACAATATCTCCTTTACCGAGTTGACTGGCTAAAGTTTTGCCTAATTTAATTGTTTCTTTCGGGCTATGAGACAACATGTTCATCAGAAATGCTTAAACCCTTTATCGGCAAGCTTATTTTTCTTACCCGTTTTATCCACCAAAACAAGTCCGCATTTTTCGCTACAGACCTCGCCTACCATTTTAAAAGTTTTATTGCCGGACAAAATCAACTTTTTAGCTTCGCCGGCTGAAAGAGTAAATATAAGCTCAAAATCTTCGCCTGAATAAAGCGCGTCATTTAAATTCTTTGCCTTTGGGCTTTGCGGTATCATTTTTTCGTAAATTACCGCCCCGGCTTTACTTTGGTAAAGAATATGCCTCAGATCCTGGATAAAACCATCGGATATATCAATCATTGAATTTACTTTAAAATTACGGGCCAAATATTGCGACTCTTTTACCCGGGGAGTAAACTTAAGATGTTTAGAATGTATCGAGCCGCCAAGATTTCCGGTAACAAATATTTTATCACCTACCTTTGCCGTGCTCCTTAAAACAAGCTTGCTCTTCTGGACTAGGCCCAGTATGCTCACGTCAATAACCAAGCGTTGTGAACAACTTAAATCTCCGCCAACCAGATTTATCTTAAATTCACGGGCTATCGAAAGCATACCCTTAAGAAGCTTATCCACAAATTCGACTGTTTTATTTCTTGGCATACCTAAAGAAACCACGCAATGCCGCGGTATACCCGCGCAAGCCGCAATATCACTTACGGAAATCGCCACGGCTTTTCTTCCGATAAGATATGGGTCTTCTTTAGGCAAAAAATCCACTCCTTCTACAATCATATCACAGGTAAATAGTTGGTATTTATCCTTAGAATATTCCAACACCGCGCAATCATCGCCTGTCCCTTTTATTACCGATGAATCAAGCGGAATGAATTTCTTAAATCTTTCTATTAACCCAAACTCTCCCAGCTTTTCTAATTTCATTTTAAAATCTTCTTTATGTTTGATTGATAAGGCGCTTTAATTATACCTTTATCGCTTATAATCGCAGTGATCAAGCTATGCGGAGTTACATCAAAAGCCGGATTATAGACCTTAACTTCGGGGAGCGCCATGGCCTCTTTAAAAAACAGTTCTTTTATTTCTCCCGGGTCACGTTCCTCAATCGGGATGTATTTGCCGCTTTTAATACTTAAATCAAAGGTTGATTTAGGAGCTGCGATATAAAAAGGTATCTTATGATGCCGGCTTAAAACTGCCAAACTATAGGTCCCGATTTTATTCGCCGCATCACCGTTAGCAGCAATCCTATCTGCGCCGGCAATAACCATATCGATTTTCCCCTGCTGCATTAATGTTGCTGCCATATTATCGCAAATGAGGGTCACATCTATCCCTTTACGGCTTAATTCCCAAGTAGTCAAGCGCGCTCCTTGAAGAAGCGGACGGGTTTCGCAGGCATAAACTTTTATTTTCTTTTTTTCTTCCTGAGAGCGGTATATTACGCCTAAGGCTGTGCCATAGTCGATGGTTGCCAGCATGCCGGCATTACAGACAGTCAATATAGTGTAACCTTTTTTAACCAGCTTTGCGCCGAAACGGCCGATATTACGGCAAGATATCATATCTTCCCGGATTATTTTATGCGCTTCTTCAAAAATCAATTTCTTAAGCCCGGACACGGGCTTAGTTTTATTACTCAATACAACCGTTCGTATCCGCTCCAGCCCCCAAAAAAGATTTCTCGCTGTTGGGCGGGAAGAACCGATGTAAGAAATTACCTTATCCAATTCGGATTTAAATTCATGAAAATTAACCGCCTTAGAATTCTTGAGTGCGAGAAAAACACCTAAAGCTGCGGCTGCCCCCAATGCCGGAGCGCCTCTAACCTTTAACACTTTAATCGCATGCCAAAGCGTTTTTATGTCTTTAATATACAGATATTCGAGTTTACCGGGCAATTTCGTCTGATCGATTATCTTGATCGCATTATTTTTCCATTCAATCGTGGTTATTTTCATAGATTATCCTCGGTTAATCTTAAATAAATTTTCGGCATTCGCAGTAGTTGCCTCGGAAATTTGTTCAAAAGTCAACCCCTTGATTGCGGCAACATGTTCGGCTAATAATTTTACATACGAAGGTTCGTTCCTTTTGCCGCGAAAACCTTCGGGAGATAAATATGGGCAATCGGTTTCAAGCATCAACCTGTCCAATGGCACAAGTTTAACGATGTCGCGCAAATTTCCTGCCTTTTTATAAGTCACATTACAAGTGAATGAAACATAAAGCCCGAAATCAAGGCAGCTTTTGAGAAATTTTTCGTCTCCGGAAAAACAATGAACAGCGCCATTAAAAGGCATATTTTCTCTAATAATGTTGATAGTGTCTTCTTCTGCCTGGCGGCTATGCATTACCAAAGGCAGGTTTTTTTCCTTGGCCAGCTTTATATGAAAGATAAAAAGCGGCTTTTGATTATCTGCCTTGGAAAAATTGCGGTAATAATCAAGCCCGGCTTCTCCTATTGCCACCACTTTACCCTTGCCGGATAAAACTTTAATTTCTTCTTTTATCTCTTCGCTTACTGAATCCGCCTCATGAGGATGAATGCCTACTACCGCGTATACACCCGGGTATTTCTTTGCCAGTTCCGCTGACCTTCGCGAACCTTCAATACTTGAACCTACATTAATAATATATTCGACTCCGGAAGATTTCGCCCTTTCAATAACCTGATCACGGTCAGTATCATATTCGGGAAAATCCAGATGGCAATGAGTATCAACTAGCATCTATTTAGCAGGTTTCTTGGTATCAATGCGGGGGAACAAAGGATTACCTTTTTTAATTACGTCTTCGCCTATCTGCCCAAGTATGCTCTCTGATGTCTTAGGCATAAAACAATTGATTTCCAATGCCGTTTTACGTATTACATCAACTAATAAGCGTATAAAACTTTTGAGTTCTTCGGTTTTATTTTCTTTTGCCAGGTTCCAAGGCTTAGTCTCTTCAACATATTTATTTGCCATATTTATTATTTCCCAGACTTTTTCTAAACCAGAATTAAAATTAAAATCAGAAGCTGCCTCTAATTGCTTAGCTAATTCCGCTGATAAGCCTTCCATTTTACTACGGATATTTATTTCCTGCGGATTAGTTATTTTATCCTTAAGAGCCGGGACATTGCCCTGGTAATATTTCTCTACCATAGTGAGCGTACGGTATACAAGATTGCCTAAGTCATTAGCCAAGTCACCGTTAAAGCGCTTAACTATTGCTTCTTCCGAGAAATTACCGTCCATCCCAAATGACACATCTTTTAAAAGAAAATAACGATAAACTTCTATGCCGTACTTTTGCGCCATCTCTATAGGCGAAACCACGTTACCGAGTGATTTTGACATTTTTGCCTGGTCAATCATCCACCAGCCATGAGCAAAAACAGTTTTCGGCATTTCAATATTTAATGCCTTAAGTATGATCGGCCAGTAAATAGCATGCTGCCTTAAGATATCCTTACCGATTAAATGTAAATCAGCCGGCCACCAACGGGATTTATAATTTCCTGCCGAATCAAACTCTCCCACAGCGCTGATATAATTTATCAACGCGTCAAACCAGACATAAGTCACATGCTCCGGGCTAAACGGCAAAGAAATACCCCAACTTAGGCGCTCTTTGGGCCGAGAAATACATAAATCATTTAGGGTATTTAATTTTAAGAAGCTTAAGACTTCATTACGCCGGATCAGCGGCCGGATAAAATCCGGGTGGCTTTCGATATGCTTGATTAACCAGTCCTGATATTTAGATAATTTAAAAAAATAATTTACCTCGCTTATTTTTTCAACCAGCCTTTTACAATCAGGGCATGTCCCCTGCTCTAGTTGGCCTTCGGTCCAAAAAGTCTCGCATGGTGTACAGTACCAGCCTTCATATTTGGCCTGATAAATATCACCGCTTTTATGCAATATCTCCAAGACTTTTTGTACGGTATTTATATGGCGCGGCTCGGTAGTCCGAATAAAATCATCATAAGAAATACCCAGGTTCACCCAAAGGTTTTTGAACATATCAACCATCTTATCCGCGAATTCCTTAGGCGTAAGTTTCTGGGCATCTGCGGCTTTTTGTATCTTCTGCCCATGTTCGTCGGTACCGGTAAGAAACCAAACATTTTCCTTGCCTATAGCCTGGCGCATATAGCGTGCCAAAGTATCCGCGGCAATATTAGTATAGGAATGGCCTATATGCGGTGAGGCATTAACATAATAAAGCGGCGTAGTTATATAGAATTTCTTATTCATTTATTTATAGCTGACATGGATAAACTTTCCATCTTCAAGTTCAACTGTTGCTGCACGTTTAAAAACATTAACACTTATAACCTTTCCTTTGCCTTCCGCGGTTGTAATACGTTCGCCTTCACGAGGCAAGCCCTTAGACAAAAGCTTATAGGTCTCATATTCATAATTAAGGCAGCACATCAATCTTCCGCAAATGCCGGAAATCTTAGGGGGGTTTAACGATAGTCCCTCTTCTTTAGCCATCTTGATGGTTACCGGCTCAAAATCCTTTAGAAACTTTGCGCAGCACAATTCTCTTCCGCAAGGGCCAAACCCTCCGAAGAATTTAGTCTCATCCCTTACGCCTATTTGCCTTAATTCGATGCGCGCTTTAAATATTTTGGCCAAGTCCTTAACTAAATCCCTGAAATCCACCCTGCCGTTAGAAGTAAAATAAAAGATTATTTTACTACGGTCAAAAGAATATTCCGCCCAGACCATTTTCATATCCAGCTTATGCTCCTGGATTTTCTTTTCACAGGTCACGACTGCCTCTTTGGCTTTTATCTTATTATCGCTTATCTGTTTTAAATCTTTTTCATCGGCAATACGGATTATTTTCTTAACCGGCTGCTTTGGCTGTTCATGGTGGCAGTTTTCGCATTTTAAGGTCACGATTTGGCCATAGTCCATCCCCCGATCATGCTCTACGATAACATACGCATGATCCTTAATCGGTAATTCTCCGGGATTATAATAAAAACTCTGCCCGGATTCTCTTAAACGCACTAAAACATTATTCGACATTTGAACACCTCAAGTTTTTGTATAGTGAAACTCCGACGGAGTCGGAGCTAGAACACCTCAAGTTTTGATTTAGCTAACACCCGGCCTAATTTGAATCGGCCGGTGTCGCACTTCTGTGCGAAACTCCGCCGAAGGCGAAGCTAAAGATAACTTTAAATTAGAAACCAGCAACTTGCTGTTTATGTTCTGTTGCAAATACAATAAAGAGTTGGATATATTCCCCATAATTTCATCCAAATCAGAAAATGAATAATTATCCACTCCGCTTAATAATTCAGCTTTACGGTCAATATTAATAAGATAATCATAAGGCATCCCCACCTTAACCATATATATATCCCTGAACCAGCCTGCCAATATATCCAACCCCTGACGCAAATCCTCTTTACCTTGGATAATACCGGTATTCTTATTGTTTGAGGTAAACTCGTCAATAATCACGTTTTTCTTAGCGACAATATCCGTATCTTTTAACCTCAAAGCCTTACCGATCCTGCCTTCGGCGAAATACGAAAGAAAGTGCGCCTGGCTATTTTCCAGATTAAAATCATCCACAAGCATCACAGCAAGGTCTCTTTGGCTTAAAAGATGGAATTTAACCGGTTTGCAACGCGACACAATAGTCTTAAATAAAAGATTCGGCAAATGAGTAACTAAAATAATCAAACTATGCTTAGGCGGCTCTTCCAAAGTCTTAAGCAACGCGTTAGAAGCCTCTGCTGTAAGCTTATGGGCATTATTAATGATAAAAACTTTTCGCCTTGCCTCATAAGGACGTAAAGATATTTCCTTCTGCATTGAACGGATTTCATCGATCTTTATTTCCGAACTATCTTCTTCCCCCAGCAGGAAAATATCCGGATGCTGTAATTTATTTATTTTCAAACACGATGCGCATTCTTCACAGGCATCCATTTCCTTATTTAAACAATTAACTGCCTTGGCTAATATTTTCGCGGAGAAATATTTGCCTATGCCTTCAGGCCCTAAAAAAAGATACGAGCCGCAGGAGCCAACGGACGACATGCTGCGCTTAATTATATCTATGGTATTATCCTGGCCTTTAATATCGTTAAATGGCATGCTTTTTGACTACGGCGCGGATGTTTTGCTGCGTAGTATCTTTTTCTTTTTCTACTTTTACTATCTTGATCCTTTTGGGCTCTATTTTTGCAAGCATAAAATACCCCCGGCGCACACGCTTATGATAATCAACAGATCTCTGCTCTATGCGATCTTTAGCGCGGCTGCGCACGTTCAAGCCTTTCTCAACAGGCAGGTCTAAAAATATGGTCAAATCCGGCTTCAACCCGCCGGTTGCAAAATATCCTATAGACCGGATTAAAGTTTTATCCATACCCAAACCATATCCTTGATAAGCCAACGTTGAATCGAGGAATCTGTCGCAGATAACTATTTTACCTTGTTTTAAACTTGGCCTAATAATTTCCGTCACAATCTGCGCACGGCTGGCCATATAAAGCAGCATTTCGCATTGCACATCCATTCCGGTATTACGAGCATCTAATAGAATCTTCCTGATCTTCTCGCTGATTTTAGTACCGCCGGGCTCGCGTAAATAAACCACGTCGTAGCCATTAGCTTTTAAATAACGGTAGAGTAATTTTGATTGCGTACTTTTACCACAGCCCTCCGAACCTTCGAATGTAATGAATTTTCCTCTCATAATTTCCTCCGCCAAGTAGTGCCGTCTTTGGTATCTTCTATAATAATGCCTTTTTCTTCGAGCTCTTTACGAATCTTATCGGCTTCGGCGTATTTCTTTCCCTTTTTAAATTGATTGCGCTTATCCAATAAAACATCAATCCATGTATCAACGTTCTCTTCGCAAACGTATTTAAAGCTCAAGCCCAATATTCCGGTCAATTCCATGATAACCTGCCTGGCATACCTAAGCGCGGCACAATTATCTGCCAATTCGCTAGCCAGCATCTTATTACACTCATTAACCATATTAAACAATACACTCAAGGCAATAGGCGTGTTAAAATCATCATCCATTGCTTCCTGGAATTTATTCCTAAATTGATCAACAGCAACCTTATTGGCATCTAACAACTTTGCGGCATCAGGCGTGCAAAGTTTTCTATCCAATTTCTGGAATAATATAGTAAACCGCTCATAACCTTTTTTAGCTTCTTCTATTTTTTCTTCGGTAAAATCTACCGGATGGGCATAATGAGCAGATAAAAAGAAAATCTTCAGGAAATCCGCGTTCTTATGTTTATCGATAAAATCTTTAATCGTGATAAAATTACCCAAAGACTTAGCCATCTTCTGGCCGTTAATGGTCAGAAGCCCATGGTGTATCCAGTATTTGGCAAATGGCTGTTCAGTCAATGCCTCTGCCTGAGCAATCTCATTTTCATGATGCGGGAAAATTAAATCCCTGCCGCCTGCGTGGATATCCAGAGTATCAACCTTTAAATATTTTGTGCTCATCACAGAACATTCAATATGCCACCCCGGCCTTCCCTTGCCCCATGGACTATCCCAAGACGGCTCCCCCGGTTTTGATGTTTTCCATAATGCAAAATCTAATGGGTCCTTTTTAGTTTCATCGGATTCTTTGCGCACCCCCACTTCCATGCGGTCTATGCTTTGCCCGGATAATTTTCCGTAACTTTCGAATTTACGCACGTTAAAATATACTCCTGTATCCGTTACATAGGCATATCCTTTTTCAATCAAAGCTTCGATATGCCTTATCATCGGGACTATATTTTCCGTTGCCCGCGGTTCATAATCAGCCTTGGGTATACCTAAAATATCCAGGTCCTGATAATACCCGGCGATCTGCTCTTTCACCAAATCCTGCCAGTCGATCTTCAATTCATTGGCGCGATTAATAATTTTATCGTCAATATCGGTAATGTTGCGCACGAATTTAACATCGAAACCGCGGTATTTAAGGTATTTGCGAATAACATCAAAAGTATAGAGGCTGCGGGCATGGCCTATATGACAAGAATCATAAACCGTAACACCGCAAGTATAGATATTTACTTTAGGAGGGTTTAACGGCTCAAAAACTTTTTTTTCTCTCAGAAGAGAATCATTTATATAAATAGACATTACTAACCTATTTTTCCAGTTTCTCGATTCTTTTTTGTAAATCTTCTATATTTTGCATAATGGGGTCAAGCACATGGCTATGTTCAAGGCTAACCTCTATTTTCCTGCCGTCCTGTTTCGTAACCCTTCCGGGCACACCCACGACTGTAGAATTGGGCGGAACATCTTTTATGACAACGGCATTTGCTCCGACATAAGAATTATCGCCTATAGTAATATTGCCTAATATTTTTGCTCCTGCGCCAACCACTACATTATTGCCGATAGTAGG
>Ga0082335_1004119_pt1 | contig 22523 bp, 18 predicted proteins | sample Subgrocontami58m_FD_72375 | JGI IMG/M metagenome (GOLD analysis project Ga0082335, IMG submission 72375) | Subsurface groundwater microbial communities from S. Glens Falls, New York, USA - GMW37 contaminated, 5.8 m (SPADES assembly) (version 2) ...
CCCGCGCCCCCCCGCCCCGAGGGGGGGAGAGGAAAAAAAAAAAAGCGGGCGGGGGGGCCCCCCCCCGCCCCCCGCCAAAGGGAGCGCATCTCCCTCTGGACTCCCTCTCTTGATACTGCTTGAACGAAGGCCCGCGGAGCACGACAGGCTGACAAAGCTCCTTCGCCCTACTCCACCGAGATGAGGTAATGATAATGCGGCTGCCCGCCCGCCACCACCTCCGTCTCGCAGCCGGGGAAACGCGACAGCGCCCACCGCGCCAGCGCCTCCGCGTCATCCCGCGTGGCGCCAGCGCCGTAGTACAGCGTGAGGAGACGCCCGGCCTCGACGCCCATGCGCTCGATGGTGCCGCGGGCGGCCGCCTCCAGCGTGGCCTCCACCGCCGCAAGCTCGTCCTCCACCAGGCCGATGACCTGTCCGGCAGCGATTTCGCGGTCTCCAATCCGCGCGGCGCGGCTCGCCGTCGTCACCGCCGCCGAGCGGACGCGGCCCGCCGCCTGCGTCATCGCGGCGCAGGCCGCGTCGAGCGCGGCGTCCGGGCTGAACGCCACGAGCGCCGCTATGCCCTGGGGCGCCGTGCGCGTCGGCAGTACCCTGACCCGCTTGGAGGTCACCCGCGCGGCCTGCTCCGCCGCGGGCAGGACGTCGCCGGAGTTGGGCAGAAGGACGACCTGCTGCGCGGGACACGTCTCGATGACGCGCAGAATGTCCTGGACGCTCGGCTTGCCGGAGATCTCGGACGGCACGAGCACTTGCGCTCGCAGGCTCCGCATGACGTCGGCGAGGCCGCGCCCCGGCGCCACGGAGACCAGTCCGATCTGGTCCGCCGCGGGGCGGGCCTCGGCGGCGCGCAGGGCGAACTCGCGGTGCTGCGCGTCAATGTTCTCCACCTTCGTGTGCACGACGGCGCCCAGCCCCCGCGCGAAGTCCAGCACGGCCTGCGGGTCGTTCCCGTGCAGGTGGACTTTGACCAGCCCGTCCGCGGCCGCGACAATCGTGGAGTCGCCGAACGCCTGCACTTGGCGGCGGATATGCTCCGTATCCAGGCCCTTGCCCTCCAGGATGAACTCAATGCAGTAGCCATAGGTCACCGTCCCGGGCTGCGACGGCAATGGGACGTGCGCGGGCGCGGCGACCTCCGCCCGGCTCTCCAGAGGGACAGGCTTCTCCCCTCGGAGAAAGCCGACGACTCCGTCCAGGAACACGGCCAATCCCTCACCACCCGCGTCCACGACGCCCGCCTCGCGCAGGACGGCGAGGAGGTCAGGCGTGCGGGCGACGGACTCGTGGGCGGTGGACGTGGCGACGCCGAGCACGTCCAAGACACCCCCGCCTCGCCGGGCCGCATCCAGCGCCGTGGACGAGAGTTCCTTCATGACGGTGAGGATGGTCCCCTCCACCGGCTTGCTGACCACTTTGTACGCCAGCCTGGTCGTCCGCTCAAGCGCGTCGGCGATGTCGCTGCCGGTGGCCGAGTCCTTGCCCTCCAGCGACTGGGCCAAGCCTTGAAAAAGCTGGGAGAGGATGACGCCGCTGTTGCCCCGCGCGCCCATGAGCGCGCCGTAAGCCATGGCCCGGGCGACAGCCCCCACGCCCGCGTCCGGCGGGCAGGAGAGCGCCTGCTTTACGGTGGCGCGCAGCGTGAGGGTCATGTTCGTGCCGGTGTCGCCGTCCGGCACGGGGAAGACGTTCAGGGCGTTGATTGCGGAGGCGGACGCGGCCACCCGCGCGGCCCCGGCCTCGACGATTCCCACCAGGTCACGCCCGGACAGTGTCCTGAACGATTGGGCTGCGGATTCCGGGGTCACGGCGACGGTATCCTTGTCAACTCCCCAAAGATGTGGTAACGTATTGTTTTGACATTGCCCGCATTCTAGCGGAATTACCCATAAGCGTCAAAGGGATGTAGCTATGGCTGTCTGTCAGATTTGCAACAAGGGGCCCCGCTTCGGGAACGCCGTGAGCCACTCCAAGCGGCACACGCGGCGCATGTGGGAGCCCAACATGAAGAGGCGCTCCGTTCTGCTGAACGGGCAGCCGCAGCGCATGTACATCTGCACGCGCTGCATCCGCACCCGCGCCAAGAGCGCCAAGTAACCTCTTTCGGCCTCCGTTCCCGCTCGACAGGGCCGCAACGCCAGCCTTCACCTTCCATTGGCTTGCCGTTTCTGTGCCGCCGGTGTAGCATGTGAAGCCATGCGCGTCACACCCTGGTTCGTCGTCATTACCACCGTATTCGTCACCACGCTGATCACCGCCAACATCATCGCGGTGAAGCTCATCAGCGTGTTCGGCGTCGCGCTTCCCGCGGCTATCATCGTCTTCCCCATCAGCTACATCTTCGGCGACGTGCTCACCGAGGTGTACGGGTACTCGCGGGCGCGCATGGTCATCTGGCTGGGCTTCTTCTGCAACCTGCTGGTGGTGGTGATCATCTGGGTCGGCCAGGTGCTGCCTCCCGCGGGCTTCTGGGCGGACGCCCAGCCCGCCTACGAGCGCATCCTCGGCTACACGCCGCGGCTTCTGGCGGCGTCCTTCATGGCCTACCTGGTCGGCTCCTTCGCCAACTCCATGGTCATGGCAAGGATGAAGGTCTGGACAAAAGGGCGTTTCCTGTGGACGCGGACTATCGGCTCCACGCTGGTCGGCGAGGGCCTGGACTCGCTGGTGTTCATCACCGTGGCGTTCTCCGGCGTCCTCCCCGGCGCGCAGATGGCGGCCACCATCGTCACGCACTGGCTGCTCAAGTCGGCGTACGAGGCGGCGGTCACTCCCCTGACCTACGTCGTCGTCCGAGCGCTGAAGCGCGCCGAGGGGCAGGACGTGTACGACGACAGGACGAACCTCAATCCGCTGGCCGTGTTCTCGTCCGGCGGGCGCGGTGCTGAATCCCCCTAGTGACGTCCCGCATCCAACCACCAACGGGGCACTCAGCCCACAGCACATCAGGAGTATCTCGTGCCGTTCCTCAACCACTACTCGTTCGCGCTCGCCGGCGTCGTCCTTCTGCTCGGCGTCGGCTACGCGCTCCTGCAGGGCGGCGTGCTGCCGTGGAAGGTGGCCGTGCTGGCGGCGCTGGCCGCCGCGCTGGTGGCCATCCCGCTGACGCTGCGCACCGCACCATCGGCCCCGGACTCGCCCGCCGCAGTGGAGGCGACGCTGCGGAGCGGCACGCCGACCGTCGTCGAGTTCTACTCGAACTTCTGACTGGCGTGCATGCGAAGCAAGCCCGTCGTGGACGGGCTGGAGCGAGACTTGGCCTCCCATGCGCGCGTGCTGCGTCTGGACATGCTCAGCGCGACGGGCCGGGCGATGGCGCAGTCCCGCAACGTGGAGCTGGTGCCCACGTTCCTGGTCATTGACGGGCAGGGCCGCGAGGCGGCGCGCTTCAGCGGCGCGGATGCGGAGGGCATCACGCGGGCGGTGCGGCAGTTTCCCACATCGTAGCGCCAGCTCTCCGCCGCGGAACAGGCGCCTTTCCGATGAGCCTCACCCCCTCGGTCCCCCTCTCCAAATTTTGGAGAGGGGGAGGAAATAGGACGGATACGGGAGGACACCTCCCGTGCCCTCCGGCAGAGTTGCGCCCTGCACCCGCTTCTGACGCGTACGTTATCGCATTCCACTGTCCTCCAAAATTTGAGGAGGAGAAAAAAGGAGAACGAGGGACACCCCCGCGCCCTCGGCTGAGAACCCACCGATTTCCAGCACCCTCCGACGGAGCGGCAGAGCGGCCCTGTACCCGCTTCTCGTACAGGCGTTATTGCGTCCCCTGTCACCCAGGCTTGGAGAGGAGGAAGGCAATAATCCCCAGGGGACGCCCCCGCGCCTCCGGCAGGGAACCGCCGGTTTCGTGCACCCTCCAAGGGAGCCGCGTGCCCGCGCCCCGCGTTGCGAGGGGCCACGCGGGCGGGGAACGAGTCCCACTCTCGCTACGATGGCCGCGAAGGGGGCCGCGTTGGCGACACAGCCCTTTGGATCATGGAGCACACGGGCGGAGGCCAAGCGCCGCTCCCCTTCGGCGCAAGGCAAGCGTCGCGCTGACACGCGGGGCCGTCTGGTAGTGCGCTGCCCCGCTCAATCACAGAGGGGCCGCACCGTGAACGGTGCGGCCCCTCCCTGCGTCGCTCGCCTGACGGCGACTACTTCTTGCGGTTCTTGAAGTCGTACACGGACGCGGCGGGCGTGCCGTCCTTGAACGCGATAGGCCGCGTCGTCGGAATGGTCGGGTCGCCGAAGGTGGGCAGGAACTGCCCGTGCGCGCCCACGGCGCCGATGACCACTACCATAATGTCGTCCGGCTTGTCCGTGATGGACATAAAGGAGTCGTGCATGTCCCAGCCGAACTTGGGGCGGCGCAGCTGGTAATGCGGCACCTCCTGCCTGGGAACGCTGCCCAGCGAGATGTGCGCGTTGTCGTACATGTACTTCTGCACGTCCGCCCTGCTGTAACCCAACCGCGAGACGATCTGCGCGTGGCCGGGGTTCATCACCAGCACCGCGGTGCCTGCGTGGAACGCGTTGTTCGTGGCGAAGGCCGACATGGCGTTGGCGGCTACGCTCAGGAAGCTCTCGCCCCTGCCGTCCCACACCACGAAGTTGTGCTCGGCCTGCACGCCGACCACCGTGACGGCGCTGACCTCCTTCTTGAGGCCTCGGCTCACGTGGAGCGGCTCCCAGGGACTCTCCTCCTCGTTCTCCGCGGCGCAGAAGGTGAACTTGGCGGGATGCCCCTGAATGGCCTTGTCCGTCGTGCCCGGCATGCCGCCGCCGATGTTCACCAGCATGAGGCGTATCGCCCTGCCCAGGGTGGCGTTGGCCCGCCAGCCGGGGCCGAACGCGCCGAAGCTGTAGTTGACCTTCAGCTCGTTGCGCACCGGCCCGTTGACGATGAGCAGGGGCGCCACGGGGTTCGTCGTCGCCTGCAGTGCGAAGAGGTTGAACTGCGGGTCGCCGAGCGCCTCGACGGCCGCGACGAGCACGGGCATGTACTCCGGCAGGCAGCCCGCCATCACCGCGTTCACGGCGATTTTCTCCGGCGTCGCTTTGCCCCAGCGCGGCGCCAGCTTGGCGACCGTCTCGTCCCGCTTCCGGTCGGTGAACTGGAGCATCTCCTCCACCAGCTCCTCCGTGGGCGGGATGATGGGCAGGCCGTCCGTCCAGCCGCGCTCATAGAACGCGGCCGTGGCCTCCAGCGCGTTGGCGCGCGACTTCACTTTCTCCTGCGTGGGCAGCACCCGCGGGCGGGAGAGCTTCTGCTCCACTTCCTCTAACTTGTTCTTGGAGCGGAACTCCTCAATGAGCTTCTCCCGGGGCGTGGTCAGGACCCGTACGATATCGTCAATGAGCTTGTCCGCCGCGTCCTCAATCTGCTTGTCGGAAAGGCCGAACAGCTCGTGAGGGATGGAGACGATGGGCAGGGAGGGGACGCCCATGTGCCGGGCCTCGGCGCGGCCCAGGACGTTGAAGCCCGTGGAGCAGACGGTAGCCGTGGGCTTGCCCAGCTTCTCGACGGTGGTGGTGTCAACGACAGTCCATGTCGTGCAGCCCCCTCAGATGCCCAGGCCGTCTATGACGAAGTCCGCCTCCTTCGCTATCTCCTCCAGGCCCGGCGCCTTGCTGCTTGAGCGGCGCTTGCGGGCGTGCAGCACCTTGGAGAAGTTGTAGCGTTCCAGCAGGCGCTTCTCCACCTGCGCAAGGAAGACGTTCGCACCCTCCTTGCCGTTGTCAACGATGGCGGCCACCTTGCCGTTCAGCGTGGTGAGACGCGGCGCCAGACCGATGTCAAGCTGGTCTGACTCCGCGATGGGGTTCATGAGTTCGACAGTCTGCTGTACCGCTTTGAGCTCGCCGGGCATGGATCCCTCCTTCAGTCCTTCAACTGACATGATGTAGCACAGGGGAAACTGGACGACTGTATCCTCCGTATTATATAGTGAAACGGAACTCGCTACAAATACAACGAAGTTCGGCTCTTTTACATAAGCCACGCCGGATAACATGGAGTCTTGAAGGGAGGGATTTCGTGTTTTGGTTCAGTCTGCGCGCCCGTCTCATATTCCTCGTGCTTCTCGCCATTGTTCCCGCGCTGGGTCTCCTGCTGTACACCGGCCTGGAGGAGCGACGAGCGGCTTCGGCGGAGGCGCAGGAAGGCACTCTGCGCGCGGCGCGGCTCGCCTCCGTCGAGTACAAGCGAGAGGTCGAAGGCACGCGCCAGACGCTCGCCATCCTGGCGCGACTGCCCCTGGTGCGCGGTGACGACGTCGCCGCGTGCAGCGCCCTGCTCGCCGACCTTCTGAAGCAGCGCCAGAGTTTCGCCAACCTGGGGGTAATCAATCCCGGCGGCGACGTGACATGCAGTGCCGTGCCGCTCAGCAGCCCGGTAAACGTGACGGACCGCCCCTATTTCCGGCGCACGGTGGAGACCCGCAATTTCGCGGGCGGCGACTACCTGGTGGGCCGCGTCACCGGTAAACCCAGCGTCACTTTCGCCTACCCCCTGCTGGACGCCACGGGCCAGACGCAGGGGATGGTCTTCGCGTCCCTGGACCTGGCATGGCTTGACCAGTTTGTCGCCGGGGCGCAGTTGCCTGCCGGATACACGGTGACCCTCCTGGACGGTACCCGTTCTGTTCTGGCCCAGTACCCTGACCGTGGAACGCCAGCCGGGCAGACAGTCGGCGGGGTCCTCGCTTCCGCGGACATGGACAGCAGCGACGGTGTGGCCGAAGTAGTTGACGCGCGGGGCGCTGCCGATCTCATCAGCGTGGTCTCCCTTGACGTCACTCCACCCCAGGGCGCCGAGGCGTATATCACCGTACAGGTGCCGAAGGACGTCGCCTACGCCGGCGCGGACCAGCGTCTGGCCCGGAACCTGACCGCTCTGGGACTGGTCGGCCTGCTGGCGCTCGGCATGGCCTGGGTCGGGGGCGACGTGCTGGTCCGGCGCCGGGTCAATGCCCTCGTGAGCGCGGCAAAGCGCATAGGCGCGGGCGACCTGGGCGCGCGCGCCGCGCTCCTGCACGGGCGCGACGAACTGGCCCAACTGGCCGGTTCTTTCAACGACATGGCGCTGGCGGTCCAGAAGCGGGAGGCGGACATCCGCAAGACCGAGGCCCGGCTGGCCAGCATCATAGACATCGCCGCGGACGCCATCATCGCGATGGACGAGGACCAGCGCATCCGTCTCTTCAACAAAGGCGCGGAGCAGATTTACGGCTACACGGCCGCCGAGGTCCTTGGCCAGCCGGTGAACGTCCTGCTCCCCAAACGGGTGGCGGCGACCTACCGGCAACAGATCAGCGACTTCGCCGCGGCGCCTCAGGCAATCCGTCGCACCCGTGCGCGACGGGAGCTTGTCGGTCTCCGCAAGGATGGGACGGAGTTCCCCGCGGAGGCCAGCATGTCCAAGGTGACTCTGGACGGGCAGAACATCTTCACGCTCATCCTGCGTGACATCACGGAGCGCAAGCAGGCGGAGGACGCGCTGCGTGCGACAACCGAGAGGCTGCATGCTCTGGTGAACGCATCTCCTTCCGCCATTTTCGCTATTGACCTGGAGGGGAAAGTGACCGCCTGGAATCCGGCCGCGCAGCGCATCTTCGGCTGGACAGCAGAGGAAGTCATCAATAGACTGCCCCCCATCGCTCCCCCGGACCAGACCGAAGCAATCAGGGATTTGAGGCGTCGGGCGCTGGAAGGCGAAGTTCTCCGCTGGTACGAAGGCAAACGCTTGCGGAAAGACGGGTCGCTGGTTGACGTCAGTGTCGCTAGCGGTCCAGTCAAAGACAAAGACGGTCGCGTGGTCGGCAGCATGGCGGTCATGACGGACATCACGGAGCGCAAGCAGGCCGAGGCGCGGATTCAGCAGCAGGTGGAGCGTCTGGGCGCCCTTCGCGCGATTGACACCGCCATCACCGGCGGCTTGGACCTGCGTCTCAACCTCAACGTCGTTCTCGACCAGGTGACCACGCACCTGCGCGTGGACTCCGCCGCCGTTCTGCTGTTCGACCCGCACGGCAATACGCTGGCATACGCCGCCGGGCGCGGGTTCCGGACCCCGGCCATCGAGCGGTCCCGCGTCCGGTTGGGTGAGGGGGCGGCGGGGCGCGCCGTCCTGGAGCGCCGCATGGTCGGCATCGCGGACCTGGAGCAGGACAGGGATGCCTTTGTGCGCAGAGAGGTGGTCGCCAGCGAGGGCTTCACCTTCTACTACGCCGCGCCTCTCATCGCCAAGGGGCAGATTAAGGGAGTGCTGGAGGTCTTTCACCGCACGCCGCTGTCCCCCGGCGCGGACTGGCTCTCGTTCCTTGAGGCGCTGGCGGGGCAGGCGGCCATAGCCGTTGACAACATTACGCTGTTCAACGAGCTGCAGCGCTCCAACGCGGAGATCGCCGTGGCGTACGACACGACGCTGGAGGGCTGGGCCCACGCGCTGGAGATGCGGGACTATGAGACGGCGGGGCACAGTCGGCGCGTCACGGATATGACCGTGCGTCTGGCCAGGGCGCTGACCGTGCCGGACGCGGAGATAGTCCACATGCGGCGCGGAGTGCTGCTGCACGACATAGGCAAGATGGCTATTCCGGACAGCACGTTGCTGAAGCCAGGCTCGCTGACCGAAGAAGAGTGGAAGATAGTGCGCCGCCACCCTGTCTATGCCTTCGAGTTGCTCTCGCCCATCCCGTACCTGCGCCCGTGCCTGGACATCCCCTACTGCCATCACGAGAAGTGGGACGGCTCAGGTTATCCGCGCGGGCTGAACGGTCAGCACATTCCTCTGGCGGCGCGCATCTTCTCCGTGGTGGACGTCTGGGACGCGCTGAGATTCGCGCGCCCCTACAAGAAAGCCTGGCCGGAGACGGAGGTCCGGGACTATCTGCGCGCCCACGCGGGCAAGCAATTCGATGCGGAAGTGACGGACGCTTTTCTCAACTTGAAGCCGACATAGAAGCGGGCGGCCCCTCGCCCTTGCGTTCCTCCGCCTCCCGCTGAGCGCGTGGCGAATTCCAACGCTGGTGTCGAGGAGACACACCCGGAGCGTCAGTCAAACGCGGGCGGCGCCCATTCAGACATTCAGTGACGATTACCGTCTATTTATCACCTTATCATTCCCTTCCCCCAGGAAAAGTTGTACGATTTACTTGGGCAATTAGCATAGGCCGTGCACGTGAGCGAGTCGTTTGACCTGCTTGTCCGCCCCTCCTCAAGGATGCCCCTCATGCCGAAGGGAAAGAACAGCAAAACCAGGGGAATCCGAAGCGGCGTTTTCTACTGGACAGTTGGCGGAGGAGTATAATGAACGGGCCAGGCATAATCTCAGACGACTATGCGGTTTTTCGTTGCTCTTCAAAGAAATGACTGCAACTCGGTGTAGCGGGAGAGGCTGACGTGCCGAAAAGGAAGAGGAGCATCAAAGGTGACGGCGGTTTATCCCGCGACGTCACCGTCAGCAAGCGGGCGGAGGAAGCTCTACGAGAGAGCGAGGAGCGGTTCAGAAAAGCGTTTCAGTCCAGCCCAGTGGGCATTGTCATGACCAGACTATCCGACAACCACATGGTGGATGTCAACGATGCCCTCCTCCGTATGTGGGGCTACACACGGGAAGAAGTGGTCGGACGGACAGCCGAAGACTTGAATGTCTGGGTCAGGCCCGAAGACCGCCTGAACATCGTCCAGGCGCTGCGCGAAAACAAGCCAGTCTCAATGCTCGAAGCCCAGTTTCGCCGAAAATCAGGCGAACTGGCGTGGGGGATACTGGCGGCCACGCTCGTGGACATGGGGGGAGAGCCACACATGATTGTCCTGGCCCAGGACGTCACTGAGCGCAGGCGGGCGGAGGAGACGCTGCGCACGGCGAACGAGACCATGCGCACACTGGTGACCGCATCTCCTTCCGCCATCATATGCATTGACATGGAGGGAAGGACGACAGTATGGAACCGCGCCGCGGAGCGCATCTTTGGATGGACCGCGCAGGAGGTCATCGGCAAGCCGCTTCCCGTGATTCCTCCGGAGAGGGCCGAGGAGGGCAAAGCCCTGCGCCAGCGGGCGTTGCAAGGCGAGACCGTCACCGGCTACGAAGTCAGACGCCTGCGGAAAGACGGGTCGCTGGTTGACGTCAGCGTTGCTTTCGGTCCGGTCCGTGACCCGCAGGGGCGCGTGACCGGGGTTGTGTCCGTCCTGACGGACATCACGGAGCGCAAGCGGAACGAGGAGGCGCTGCGCATTGCGAACGAGACCGTGCGCACGCTTGTGAGCGCATCTCCTTCCGCCATCATATCTGTTGACCTGGAAGGAAGAGCAACGGCGTGGAACCGCGCCGCGGAGCGCATCTTCGGATGGACCGCGCGGGAGGTTATCGGCAAGCCGCTCCCCATGACTCCTCCGGAGAAAGCCGAGGAGGTCAAGTCCCTGCGTCAGCGGGCGTTGCGGGGCGAGACCGTCACCGGGTACGAAGGCAAACGCCTGCGGAAAGACGGGTCGCTGATTGACGTCAACGTTGCCGTGGGTCCGGCCCACGACCAGCATGGTCGAGTGGTCGGCACTATTGGAGTCATGACGGACGTCACCGAGCGCAGGCGGGCGGAGGAGAAGCTGAACCGTACAACTGCCCAGTTGAACGCGTTGATCCAATCTTCGCCTGCCGCGATTCTCGGCCTTGACATGGAAAGCCGCGTAACGGATTGGAGCCCGGCCGCCGAACGGATGTACGGCTGGAGCGCGAAGGACGCAATAGGAATGCCGCTTCCGTTGATACCTGAGGACCGTCGAGAAGAACATGCGGTACTCCTTAAGCGGTCGTTGGGGGGAGAGCCACTTGTTGACTACGAAACGCGGCGTCTGCGACAAGACGGCTCGCAAGTCGACGTCAGCGTCAGCACAGCGCTGCTTCGCGACGCCGGGGGCGAGGTAGTGGGCAGATTGGGCATTCACCTCGACATCACCGAGCGCAAGCGGGCGGAGGAGAAGCTGTTGGCCAGTGCGCATATGTTGCGCAAGACTCTGTTCAGCACCATAGATGTCATCTGCAAGATCGTGGAGGCGCGCGACCCCTATACGTCCGGCCACGAAGAGCGCGTCGGCGCTCTGGCGATGGCTATCGCGCGCGATATGGGCTTGCCGGAAGACAGCGTCGAGGGTGTCCGGGTCGCCGCCGCCATTCATGACATCGGGAAGCTCCAGGTGCCTATCGAGATCCTCAGCAGGCCGGGCAAGCTGGGGGACGCCGAGTTCGCTATCATCAAGACACACCCGCAGGTCGGCTACGACATCCTGAGCGGGTTCGAGTTCCCGTGGCCGATCGCCAACATCGCCCGCCAGCACCATGAGCGGATGGACGGCTCTGGCTATCCAAACGCGCTCAGGGGAGAGGACATCCTGCTGGAAGCTCGCGTTCTTACGGTGGCGGACGTAGTGGAGTCCATGTCCTCGCACCGCCCGTACCGTCCGGCGCACACGCTGGAGGAAGCGCTGGGGGAGATAGAGCAACACAGGGGGACTAAATACGATCCGCGGGTGGTTGACGCCTGCCTGAAGCTGTTCCGAGAAGGGGGCTACAAGCTGAAGTAGCCGCGACTAAGGCTTCGGCGCGCCCTCGCGGCGCTCCTCCGCCTCGCGCCGGGCGCGCAGCAGCTCCGCCTGCCGCTGCGCCAGCCTCTCGAAGTAGCGGCGGGCCAGGCGCGGCGCAAACCAGGCGGCCAGCACGAGGGCGACCAGCCCCACAAGCTGCAGGGGCGTTATCTCCACGCTAAGCCCCTTCCTTTTGTAACTGATGGAACGCCAGCCGGCCCTGCATCGCGCCGTCCGCGCCCGCGACGATCGGGTGCCTGCTCACGAACAGAGACTCGTACGAGTTGCCCAGCACGTCCTCGTAGGACGCCTTGACGCGCGGTATCTCCGCCTCCGAGTTGGGCGGATTCTTGCCATCGATAGCGCAGCTATACTTGACCTGCGCCTCCTGCGGCCGCCCAAGCCACTCGCCGGGGCCGAGCGCCGGGCTCTGCCATGTTTCGCTGGTGATTCCCAGGCCCTCTACCTGGCACCGGACGTTCAGCGCGGGACCCAAGCCCGCGTTCACCACCTCAAAGCGCACCGTCCCCTCTTTTTCGATGGGAGCATTGAATATCCGCAGGCCCAGCAGCGGCATGATGTTGCGGGCTTCCAGACGATGGGTCGCGTCCGCCAGCCGCGCGGTGGCCGCGGCGTGTTTGGACGTCTCCATGGCCGTGAACTCGGCGTACCGGGCGAAGCGTCGGGCCGTCAGCGCCAGGGCCAGCGCCACCACGAGCATGACGATGGCCAGGACGGCTACCAGAACGACCAGCACCACTGGAAGCGTCGCGGAATCTATCACCACGTCCCCCTTTGGCTATACGTGCTGTGTGGAGCGCGGCGGGCGCTCACCCGCCATTCTACGCCCAGCGGGGCGGCGTTGTCAGCCAGCGGGACGATGAAAAGCTCTTTTCGACCATCCCCCTGCCCCCTTCCTGGCCAGGAGGGGGGGGGGTGAAAAATAGCATCTGGGGGATACCCCCCAGACCCCCGTTCCTTCGCTTTCGCTCAGGACAAGTTATAGGGCTTCGCCCCTCTGGACGCTCTTTTTTTGATACGCTGCTAGGCGTGGACGGGCTGGCTCATGCGCAGGAAGTTCCGCAGGAGGTCCTTGCCCACGCCCGTCATGACGGACTCCGGATGGAACTGCACGCCCTCCACCAGGTACCGCTTGTGCCGCACGCCCATGATGAGGCCGTTGTCCGTCCATGCCGTGACCTCCAGCGTGTCCGGCAGGGTCTCGCGTCGGATGACCAGGGAGTGGTAGCGAATGGCCTCGAACGGGTCAGGCAGGCCCGCGAACAGCCCCCGCCCATCGTGGTGGATGAGCGACGTCTTGCCGTGCATGATCTCGCCCGCGCGGTCCACGACGGCGCCGTACGTGTAGCCGATGCACTGGTGGCCCAGGCAGACGCCCAGGATGGGCGTCTTGCCCGCGAATGCGCGGATGACGTCGTTGCTGACGCCCGCCTCCTTGGGCGTGCACGGCCCGGGCGAGATGACGATGCGCTCCGGCTTCATCTTCTCGATGTCCGGGACGGTGGTCTTGTCGTTGCGGACGACCTCCACGCGCTCGCCCAGCTCCGAGAGGTACTGGTAGAGGTTGTAGGTAAAGCTGTCGTAGTTGTCAATCAGGAGGAGCATGGCTCCCCACCTCCCGCTGTCTGGACTGGTCACCATCCCCCTTGCCCTCTTCCTGGCAAGAAGGGGGAGTAATGGAAATACTGGGAGGACACCTCCCAGACCCCCGTTCCCTCGGCTTCGCTCGGGACAGGCTACGGGGCTGCGCCCCTCTGCGCTCTCCCGCCAGTGGACATGTGCGCTAATGCCTTTGTTGGCGTATACCTCATCCCTTGGCCCCTTCTCCTGCAGGAGAAGGGGAAGAAGAAATGCGGGGACACCCCGCGCCCTGGCAAAGGGGCTACGCCCCTCTGCGCTCCTGTCGTACCGTGCGCCACCAGCATCTGGATACCTTGTCATTCCTCGTCCTTCGGCGGAAGGACGAGGAATCTCTCCCGCAGGGCACCCCGTGTCGCTCGCGGCCCGTCCTCTCACGTGGACGCGGCCACCGCTGAAGAGATTCCTTACCCGGGCTTGACCGGCACCTCGCCGCCCAGGCCGCCGTCCATGTAGATGACCTGGCCGGACACGTACTGGCACCCCGGCGAGCACAGGAACGCAACGCAGTCGGCGACATCCTCCGGCTGGCAGACGCGCCCGAACGGGTACGTCGCATACAGGGTCTTGATATCGTCCACGCCCAGCGTGCCCTTGACCAGCCGCTTCCCCATTTCCGTCTCCACCACGCCCGGCGCGACGACGTTCACGCGGATGTTGTTCTTCCGCTCCTCCTTCGCCAGACCCCGCGCCATCGCCTCAAGGCCCGCCTTCGCGGGCAGGTACGGGCTGTAGCGCGGCGGGTGCCGAAACGTCGCCGCGGATGAGAGGAAGACGACGTCGCCGCGGGGCTTGCCGCGCATGGCGGGCACCAGCTCCCGCACCAAGTACATCGCCCCGAAGACGTGCGTGTCGAAAACGCGGCGCCATTCCTTCGGGTCGGACTCGGCGATCGCCAGCCCGCGCGAGGCCAAGCCGGCGTTGTGGACCAGGATGTCCACCGTCCCCAGCGCCTGGGACGCCGTGGCAACGGCGGCTTTCACCTGCTCATGGTCGCCCACGTCCGCCTGCACCGTCACGCAGCGGCGGCCCATCTTCTCCACGCGCGCCGCCATCTCGCGGGCCGACGCCTCGTCGCGCCGGTAGAGTATCGCCACATCCGCGCCGTCGCGCGCCAGCGCAAGGCTGATCGCCCCGCCGATGCCGCGGTTGCCGCCCGTGACCAGCGCGACGCGCCCCGTCGAAGTCATCGCGCCGCCCTCCGCAGATGGCTGCGGGGCTCGTCCGCGTGCGCCGCCACCTGTTCCTCCGCCTCCGTGATAGCCCGCAGCGAACTTTCCATCTTCTGCATGCTCTCGCGGAACTCGCCGACGGGCGTGCTGTCGTACACGATGCCGCCTCCCGCCTGCGCGTAGGCGACGCCGTCCTTGACGACGATTGTGCGGATGGTGATGCAGGTGTCCATGTTGCCGGAGAAGCTGAAGTAGCCCACGGCGCCCGCGTAGGGGCCGCGGCGCTCCGGCTCCCGCTCCGCAATGATCTCCATCGCCCTGATTTTGGGCGCGCCGGAGACGGTGCCCGCGGGGAAACAGGCCCGCAGGGCGTCGTAGGCGGTCAGCCCCGCGCGCAGCCTGCCGATGACGTGGGAGACCAGGTGCATCACGTGGGAGTAGCGTTCGACGCCCATCAGCTCCGTCACCTTCACCGTGCCCGGCTCGCTGACCCGGCCTATGTCGTTCCGACCCAGGTCCACCAGCATGATATGCTCGGCGCGCTCCTTGACGTCTTTGCGCAGGTCCGCCTCCATCCGCGTGTCCTCCTCCGGCGTCTTGCCCCGCGGCCTCGTGCCCGCGATGGGATGCGTGGCGACCGCGCCGTCCTCGACGCGCACCAGCAGCTCCGGCGACGCGCCGACGATATCGAAGTCGTCGAGATGGAGGTAGTACATGTACGGCGAGGGGTTGAGCATCCGCAGGGCGCGGTAGATATCGAACGGCTCCAGGCTGGTGCGCCGACGCAGGCGCTGGGAGAGCACCACCTGGATGACGTCGCCCGCGCTGATATACTCCCTTGCGGCGCTGATCATGGCCTCGTACTGCTCCTGGGTCATGTTGGACACGGGCGCGCGCTCGGCGGGCGACGGGACGGCGACGTGGCGCCTCTGCAGCTCCAGGGGATGGCGCAGGCGCTCCGCCAGCCACTCGATGCGGGCCACCGCCGCCATGTACTCCTGCTCGATGTCGCCCTCCGTGTGGACGTGGCTCACGAGCTGAATCTTGTGCTTCACGTGGTCGAAGACCAGGAGCGTGTCGGTGAACATGAACACGGACTCCGGCACGCCCAGCGGGTCGCCTTTCGGCGCGGGCACCCGCGGCTCGAAGTAGCGGACCGTCTCATATGACAGATAGCCGACGGCGCCGCCCAGGAAGCGCGGCAGGCCCGGCACCACGACGGGCTTCACGCCCTTCAGCTCCCGCTCCACCTGGACGAGGGGGTCCACGGCGCCCGCGGGCTGGCCGGGGCCGGTCTTGATGACCATGTACGGCTCGGTGCCGATGAAGCTGTAGCGGGCGAGGCGCTCGCCGCCCTCCACGCTCTCCAGCAGGAAGCTGTGCGGCCCCCGCGCTATCTTCAGGAACGCGGAGACAGGCGTCTCCATGTCCGCCATGATCTCGCGGTACACCGGCACCAGGTTGCCCTGGCTGGCGAGCCTCTTCACTTCCTCAAGAGTCGGTCGGTACATAGGTTCTCTCTGATCGGTGCGCGCCCTGTCACCCCCGCGGCAGGAGTGCAGGGGACTCTGCCCCGCGCCGGGGTTCCAAGGGTGTCCCCTGGCCCGTTATTCCCTCCCCCGCTCCCTTTGCAAAGGGAGCGGGGGACAAAAGGGGTGAGGGTCCGCGTGCCTCTAGACCGCCACCTTGGGCAACTGCTTCAGCGCCTCCTCCACCTTCTCCTTCGGATAGGCGTAGTCCTCCAGCTTGCCGGTGAAATACGCGTCATACGAGGACAGGTCAAAGTGCCCGTGGCCGGACAGGTTGAACAGGATGGTCTTCCGCTGCCCGCTCTGCTTGCACGCCAGCGCCTCGTCAATGGCGGTGCGTATGGCGTGGGCCGACTCCGGCGCGGGAATGATGCCCTCGGTGCGGGCGAACTGAACCGCCGCCTCGAACGTGGGCTTCTGGTGCACCGCCACCGCCTCGATCACCTTCTGGTCGTACAGCAGGCACACGATGGGCGACATGCCGTGATAGCGCAGCCCGCCGGCGTGAATGGAGGGCGGAACGAAGGTGTGGCCCAGCGTGTGCATTTTGATGAGCGGCGTCAGGCCCACCGTGTCCCCAAAGTCATAGGCATAGACGCCGCGTGTCAGGCTGGGCGCGGCCTCCGGCTCCACCGCGATGATGCGCGTCTTCTTCCCCTTCTTCAGCTTGTCCTGGGCGAAGGGGAAAGCCAGCCCGGAGAAGTTGCTGCCGCCGCCCGCGCAGCCGATGACGATGTCCGGGTACTCGCCCGCCTTTTCCATCTGCTTCTTTGCTTCCAGCCCGATAACGGTCTGGTGCAGCATCACGTGGTTCAGCACGCTGCCCAGGGAGTACTTCGTGTCGTCGTGCGTGGCGGCGTCCTCCACCGCCTCGCTGATGGCGATGCCCAGGCTGCCCGGCGAATTCGGGTCCTGCGCCAGCACCTTCTGCCCGGCCTGCGTGTCCGTGCTGGGGCTGGCCACCACCTTGGCGCCCCAGGTCTCGATCATCAGGCGCCGGTAGGGCTTCTGATGGTAGCTGACCTTGACCATGTAGACCTTGCACTCCAGCCCGAAGAACTGGCAGGCCAGCGACAGCGCGCTGCCCCACTGGCCCGCGCCGGTCTCCGTGGTCAGCCGCCGGACGCCTTCCTTCTTGTTGTAGTACGCCTGCGCGACGGCGGTGTTGGGCTTATGGCTGCCCGCCGGGCTGACGCCCTCATACTTGTAGTAGATATGCGCAGGGGTCCCCAGCGCCTTCTCCAGCCGGTGCGCCCGGTAAACGGGAGAGGGCCTCCACAGCTTGTAGACGTCCCTGACCTCTTCGGGAATGGGTATCCACCGCTCCTGGCTGACCTCCTGCTTGATGATCTCCATGGGGAAGATGGGCGCAAGGTCCTGCGGACCGATGGGCTTCCCCGTCCCCGGGTGCATCACCGGCGGCAGCGGCACGGGGAGATCGGCCTGGATGTTGTACCACGCCTCCGGAATCTCCTTTTCGTCCAGCAGAATCTTGGTCACATCACTCTTTGCCATGTCGCCTCCTTCTCAGCGCGGCCTCTTTGCGGCCCCGCATGACTGCAACGCCAGAAACACCCCTGACCCGACGGTCACGACGCCACTGTACCGCCGCACTCCCGCGCCGCCATGCGGAGCATTATACACACCGACGCTGAGCGCGGTCATCCGCGGGTGGCGGTGAAGTCAACCTCCAGCCGGACGTTGTCCTCAATGCTGAGAACAACGGCTGTCAACGGCTTGGTCATGCCAAAATCAGCGAAATTCACGGCGGCTGAGGCCCGACCGATCATTCCCCCCTCGTTCGCCTGCGCGGTCACGTCCCACGTCACGGGCTTCGTGGCGCCGTGCAGGGTCATGTCGCCGATGAGCTGAAACTTGAGGACGCCGGACGTGGACAGCGGCAAAGGCAGGCCCTTGACCTCCGTCACGACGAACTCGGCGGTGGGGTATTTGACGATCTCCAGCGTGTTGGCCTTGATGAAGCGGTCGCGGTTGGCGTTGTCCGTCTGCAAGGACTGCATGTCCACCACAATCCTGGACTGCTCCTTGACGACCTTGCCGTCGGCGTTCAGCGCCAGCGCGCCGGTAACCTTCGTTGTTTTGCCGATGGCGTCGCGGGGCACCGGCACGTTGGCGATCGTCTCCCGCGCCAAGAAGCGCGCCTCGCTCTTGTCCTGCGCAAGTACAAGCTGCACACGCGCGGCGCTGGTCAGCGGCCCCTTCGCGGGATCCGGCTTGTCCGCGGGCTGCTTCACCAGCAGCTTCACCACGGGCTTTACCATCACCTTCGGCCCCGCCAGCACGACCGATTTCTCGGCGTCGAAATCGAGCGTCACGACTGTTGTCTTGCCCGCGGCGACCTCGAAGCCGCCCACGACGCGCAGCTTGTCGCTCGGCACCTCGGCTTCCTTGTCCACTCCAGCGACGGTCACCACCACCTTGTCCACCGAGAGCCGGACCTGCTGGTACGTGCCCTCCGGCAGCAGATTCGTCCCCAGCGACGCTTCAATGGCCGTCACCGCGACGAGGTCGAACACCGGCGGCTTCTCCAGAATCGTCCTCCAGCCGGACTCGCCGTTCGCGCCCGTGACCTGCGCCTCAATCTTCGACGAGGTCACCAGGATTTTCGTCACGTCCTTCGGTGGCGCGTCCGTTACGCGCACGTCCACTGTGCCGGTCCGCGCCGCGGGCGTCGTGCCCGTGGGTCCGGACGGCGCGGGTGTGGGTGCTGACGCAGACGTCGGCCGCGGGGCCGCTGTCGGCTGCGACGCGGGTGGAGCCGCTGGAGACGCCGTGGGCGGCGATGAGGGCTGAGACGGGGCTGGTTGCGCCACGGGCGCGCCGCATGCGGCCGCCAGCAGGGCCAGTCCCAGGGCCAGACTGAGTAATGGGTAGCGCGTCACGATGCACCTCTTATCAGAATTTTCAGGCCGGCTGTAAGGCCCGATACTGTTATTAACGCCGCCTGTTCCTTTTGGATTTCCTGCCTCGACTTTGACCGCTCGCCTTTTCCGACGAGCTTTCGCGCGGCAAACAAAAGACCCCTCGCCAAGGGGCGAGAGGTCCTCGTGGTACCACCCTTGTTCCCCGGCGCAAAAGCGTCGGGGCGCTCGTTGGAGCACGTCCCTCCCTGGAAGGAGATGCCCTGGGCTGTTATATCGGTGCCCTTCCGGCGCATCCTACAGGCCTTCCGGCTTTCGGTGCGCGGCTCCCGGGTCCATTCGGCGTTCGCGCTGGCGCCGGGCTTTCACCTTTCCCCGGCTCTCTGTGGCCCCGCTGGACGCGTACTCGTCCCGCTCGCAGCCTTTATGAAAATGTAACGGGGAGTGTACCACACGCTCCAAGATATGTCAATGACAATCGGAGACGATGACGCGAAGGCCAGCCTACCGCGCAGCCCGGCCTCCGGCGCGAGGCACGGGCCGGTCCTGGTGAAAACAGGGGAGGTCATGTCCCTGCTCCAGACTGACGGATACGGGCGTGCCGATGCGGAACCGCCGGATGTGGGACTGCAGGCTGCGGATAGTAGCCCCGCTGGGCAGGCGGACCCTGTACAGATAGAAGCCTCCCTGGAACTGCGCCTCCACGATCCGGCCTGGTCCGTCCGGGTCCGGCTGGATGGAGATATCGTCCGGCCTGACCAGGAGCGTCACTTCCGTACCGACCGGAAGGTCGCCGCTGAAGGGGAGCACGCCGATCTCGGCGGTCAGCACCTCGCCGGCCACGCGCGCGGGGAGCATGTCGGCGGCGCCCAGGAACGTCCCCACGAAGGGCGAGGCCGGGCGATGAAAGACCTGCTCCGGCGTGTCCGCCTGCTCAATGCGCCCGCCGTTCATCACCGCAACGCGGTCGCCCAGAAGCAGGGCTTCGTCCTGGTCGTGGGTGACGAAGATGGCGGTGGCGCCCGCCAGGCTGAGGATGTCCCTGACTTCGGCCCGGACGCGCGCCCTCAGTCCCGGGTCCAGGTTGGAGAAAGGCTCGTCCAGCAGAAGTACGTGCGGACGCGCCGCCAGAGAGCGGGCCAGGGCCACGCGCTGCTGCTGCCCGCCGGAAAGCTCGTGGGGCATGCGCGACTCCATGCCCGCGAGGCCGCTCAGGGCGATCATCTGGCGAACGCGCTCCGGGCGGTCGGCGTCGCGGGGCAGCCCGTAGGCGATGTTCTCGGCGACGGTCATGTGGGGGAAAAGGGCGTAGTCCTGAAAGATGATGCCCACCCGGCGCTTCTCCGGCGGGACGAAGAGGCCCGGGCCGACCACCGGACGCCCGCTGACCTCCACGGACCCGGAGTCGGGGACTTCAAACCCACCGATAAGCCGCAGCAGCGTGGTCTTGCCGCACCCGCTGGGGCCGACGAGCGCCAGGGTGCTCCCCTCAACGACCTCCAGGTCTATGTCCTGGACCGCCGGGACATCCTCAAAGCTCTTGCTCAGGCCAGCGCAGCGCACCGCTATATTGCTCACGGCCTCGTCCTCTGTTGACGGATGACGAAGAAAGCCATGGGGAGAGATGATACCAGAATAAGCAGGAGCGCGGGCACGGCGGCGCGGGCCAGGAAGCCGTTATCGGTGGCGGACCAGATCGTCGTCGCCAGGCTCCGGAAGCCGATGGGGCTGAGCAGAAGCGTCGCGGGCAGCTCCTTCATGGTGCTCAGGAAGACCAGGGCCGCGCCCGCCAGGATGCCAGGGCGAATGAGCGGCAGCGTGATCGTCGTGACGACCTGGGCCGGCGTGCGTCCCAGGCTGCGGGCCGCCTCCTCCAGCCGCGGGCTCACCTGGAGAAGCGCGGTGCGGCACGTCCCCACGGCCTGTGGCAGGAACAGAATCACGTAGGCGAAAACGAGCATAGCCAGCGTCTGGTACAGCGGCGTCGCGAAGTTCGCGCCGAAGAAGACCAGCGCCAGCGCAAGGACGATGCCCGGCAGCGCAAAGCCCATGTACGTGAAGCGCTCAAGAAGCGCGCTGACAGCGCCCGGGTAGCGCACCGCCAGGATAGCCACGGGCAACGCGGCGGCGATGGCGACGAGCGCCGCCAGGCCGGACGCATAGGCGGAGTTTGCCGCCGCGCCCCACACGGCGCGCAGCGGCTCCCCCGCATGCAGCGCCTGTGCGAGCCAGTAAAGCAGCACCGCCACGGGCATGACCAGAGCGCCCGTCACCGTCAGCGCGCAGAACGCCAGGGCGGGCCATCGCCAGCGCCCCAGCTTCACGGGCGCGGACGGGCGCGCGGCGCCCGACGAGCTGCGATGGTACCGTGCCCGGCCACGGAGAGAGAGATCGACAAGCAAAATGACAACGGTTACGGCGACGAGGACGAGGGACAGGGCCGCCGCGATGGTGCGGTCCAGGGACGCCTGGTACTGGAGGTAGATAGCCCAGGTGAACGTTTCGTAATGGAGCAGAGAGACGGCGCCAAAGTCGCTCAGCGTGTACAGGGCGATCAGCAATCCTCCGGCGGCAAGGGCAGGACGGAGCTGCGGCAGCGTCACCCGCCAGAAGGTGTCCCACTGCCCGTGCCCCAGGTTGCGCGAGACCTCCTCCAGCGCGGGGTCCAGCCCGCGCAACGCAGCCTGCAGGGTCAGCAATGCATAGGGAAACGCCACCAGGACAATGGTCAGCACGGCGCCGGGAAAGCCGTATATCTCCGGCAGCCGCTCGACTCCCAGGGGCGCGGCCAGCATGCTTTGCAGCATGCCGCGCGGCCCCAGCGCCGCCACCACGACAAATCCAGCGACGTAGCTGGGAATGACCAGCGGCAGGGGCAGCAGCGCCGACCAGACGCGGCGAAGAGGGATGTCCGAGCGCGATGTGAGCCACGCCAGCGGCAGCGCCAGGGCCAGCGCGACGCCCGTGACGGCAACGACAAGGGCCACCGTCCGGCCCAGCGTCTCAAGGGTGCGGGGTCTGAGCAGCAGGTCGGCGGTCTCGCCGCCCGCGCCCAGCGCGCGCATGACGAGGTACGCAAGCGGCAGCGCAATGGCCGCGGCCACCATGGCCGCGGGCGCCCATAAAGCAGCGGGTGGCGGGGGCTTGCGCAAGCCCCCGCCGCGCCGCGCGACAGCCCCCGCCGGACGCGGTGCTCCAGTTACAGACGTCAACTCCTACAAAATCCCCGCGTCACGCAGAAGCTTGAGGGTCCCTTCCAGATCGCCCAGGCCGCCGAGGTCAACGTTCGGCGTCTTGAGCTGGGAGAGCGACGTCAGTTCCGGATGGATGGGCACGCCGGAGATAAGCGGGTACTCGTACGCGTCCCCTCCGGGCGCATCCCCCGCGAAGTACGTCTGCGCGGGGGAGGAGAGCATGTAGTCCACGAACTTCAGTGCGGCATCCTTGTTCTTCGATGTTGCCAGGACGCCGGTGCCCGCCACATTGACCATCCCGCCCACATCACCGGCGCGCGGGTAGTAGTTCCGCGCCGGGAACGACGGCCCCTTCTCCTTGAGTTGCGCGTAGAGATAGTAGTGATTGACGAAGCCCACGTCCACCTCACCGGACGCCACGGCCAGCAGGACGGCGGTGTTGTTCCGATAGGCTTTCGCGCCATTCGCCTTGATGCCCTCCAGCCACTGGCGCGTCTTCGCCTCGCCGTCAACGACCCG
>Ga0082335_1004120_pt1 | contig 22518 bp, 29 predicted proteins | sample Subgrocontami58m_FD_72375 | JGI IMG/M metagenome (GOLD analysis project Ga0082335, IMG submission 72375) | Subsurface groundwater microbial communities from S. Glens Falls, New York, USA - GMW37 contaminated, 5.8 m (SPADES assembly) (version 2) ...
TCACCTCGGCTTGCTCGGCTTCGTTCATCGATTCCCAGAGCTTCTCCAGCTGACCCTGGCGCTCCTCGCTGGCGGCGTCGTTGATGCTGTCGTCGAGGATTGCCTGATCTTGCAGGAGCGAGATCTTGATGTACTCGATCACCTTGGGGGTGCGGGTTTCCATGACACTTCTCCTTCACCTTCGCCCTCCCACGAGAAATTCGTGAGACAGGGCGGAGAAAAGGCCCCGTAAAATCGATCGAGGATCGACCACGGGGCAGGTTCCACCGCGTCCGAGCTTGAGGCTTCGGGCTGGTTGGGACTCGAGGTCAGTAGAGATCGCTCCAGTCGCGGAGGTACACCTTCAGGCACTTGCGGTGGAGCGGATCTGAAGCGTATGTCCAGACGAGGTCTTCGGGGGGAATGTGCCTCTTGCAGTGGACGCACACCTGTCTGGGATCGGGACGGCGCCTTGGCGGTTCCAGGAGAAGTCTTTCGAGGCAGTTCATCGTGGTTCCTCTCCGAGGGTTTTCAGACCACGCACTCGACGGCCAGGTAGGCCGCAGGGTCGTAGAGGGTCTTACGCATGATGCGCTCGACCTTGTCGGTGGGACCAGTGGCCTTACCAGGGTTGTCCGAGAGCTTGACCGTCTCGACGGTTGTGCCGTCAGGGAGGTGGACGGCCACCAGCTTCATGACGATCGAGAGCGGCAGGAGGCCGCAACCCATGTCGTTGGTGAGATGCGTGCCCCAGCCAAACGACACCTGGATGCGATCGTGGAAGCGAGTCCAGAGCTCCTCCATCAGTGACTCGGTGAGTCCGTCGGAGAAGACGATGAGCTTCTGCTTGGGGTCGATCTTCAGCCGCTCGTAGAAGGCGATGACCTTCTCGCCGAACTCGAAGGGGTCGCCGGAATCGTGACGCACACCCGCCCAGCGCGCGGCAAACTCCTCGAAGTCGGACAGGCCGAAGTCGTTGCCGTAGGTGTCGGGAAGCGCCACGGTGAGATGGCCGCCGTAGAACTTCTCCCACATCTGCCAGAACTTCTTCTGGGACAGGAGACGGTCGCTACCTTCGTCGAGCTTCCAGAAGATTCCCTGGAAGGCCATCGGGAGTTCGTGCGCCATCGTACCGACGAGCGGCAGGCCGAACTTGAGGCCAAGGTACACATTGGAGGTACACGCGAGCGCGCCGCAGGCCTCGTGTGCGGCCTGGAGGAGAAGCGCGCGGTGATGTCTGAAGCTCCAGCGTCGCCGCGTGCCGAAGTCCACGAAGCGCAGACCTGGGTAGAGCATCCCCAGACGGTTGAACTTGATGCTCGCGCGCGCTCGGCCTTCCTCGAGCACGTCGGACTCCTTGAGCCCGAGCTCGCGCATCTTGGCGAGGAAGTACAGCCGGTTGACGATGCACATGGTGATCGTCTCCCAGAGCATGACCTCGACCCAACGGCCAGTCGCCTCGACGACGAGACCTTCCTCTGGGTCGATGCGAACTGTCGGCATTGGAAGCCGCAGCTCGACCAACCAGTCCACGAACTCCTGCCGGAACAGGTGGCCGTAGCTTCGTCGAAGCTCACGCGCCGCCCACTTGGGGAAGCGGTAGCGGGTCACGCGTGCAAGCTGGTGCTCGAGCTCGCCCGGGTCGATGTACTCGAGCAGGTCAACCTGTGTCCGGTTGTGGAACCGGAACGTGACAACGGTTTCCCCGAAGTGTGCCCAGATGAACTGGAGCATCGTCAACTTGTAGAAGTCGACGTCCGCCAGGTTCTGGACGATCCTCTCGGTGACGTTCCGAGCCTTGAAGTCTCTCATGGCAACTCCTTTGGTCGGTGTGCGATTACGGAGCGGGTGATCCCGGCGCTCGCTCGATAGAGCCGGGTGCCCAGGAGCACGGGAACCTCGAAGTCATGGCGGAACCGTCTCCACGGCATGGGGATTCCATCCACGCCGACGTTGGCACCCACGAGGGAGCCGACGATCGCGGCGTTGGTGTCGGTATCCCCGCCGGCTTCGACCGCCTCCTTGAGCGCGGCGCGGAAGTCCGTTGGGTGACGCAGGAAGGTCGCCAGCGCGAATGGGACGGACTCGAGCGCGAAGCTCGAAGTCCCCAGACGCTCTCGAATCTCTCGTGCGTCCAGGCCAGCTTCCACGACCGGCTTCACACGCGCCAAGCGTTCGGAGAAGTTCTGCGTGCGTATGGGCATGCGCACGCGGTTCCCCAGCTTGTTCTCCATGTAGATCGTCTGGTAGAGCAGATCGCCCATGAACGCCATGAGCTCCTCGCGCGTCAGGGGGTCGCCGTCATGCGATGCCAGCCGAGCGATGAGGCTTGCCACGGCAAACGCGGCGATGGTGGCGCGCGGATCCGGGTGCGTGAGCCCGCCCACTTTCCAGATGAACTCCTGGAACGGTTCCAGGGCTCTGGGTGGCATCCGCCCTTGCGGGTCGTAGATGCGGCACAGGGCAAGTCCGAAGGGCGCGATGCGCATGGCCACGCCGTTGCCGCAGCCGTACCCGCGCTTGGCGTTCTTGGGGAAGGGAGCGAACTGATCGGGCGAACGACCATCTTGGCCGTCGGTATTGAACCAGCATTCCAGTTCTCTCACCGAGGCCTTGGTCGTGCCGCCCCATCCCAGATCGCTTCTGCGCATTTCCACCGTGTAGGCAGCGGCAAGGCTTGGAAGATACAGGCGGCTGCAATCGACAAGGCTCAAGGCGCCTGCCATCGTCAGCTGCCAGTCGTCGGTACACTCGCCGGGTCGCAGAGCCTTGAGCTTCTGGGCCCACTCGGGCGCGTCGGTGCGGTGCTGCTGGGGATCCCAGAAGGTGACGACTCCCCCGACCCCGGTGATCTTCTCGATCTGTTCCGGGGTCAGGATCTCAAAGGGCATGCCCAGGGCGTCGCCGATGCGCACGCCCAGGAGGCTTCCCTGGAAGCGATTTCGGGTGGTCGTCATGGGTTGACTCCGTAGAAGGTGCGTTCCCTACGAGCGGGTTGCTCGCGGGGAGAGATCTGAACACGAAATGTGTTCGTGACACGTCGCTCGCGAGTGACGTGTCGTGAGCAGGTCTCTCAAAAAATCCCTCTGCGGACGATTCGGGGAGCCATACGCAGGGGAGCGTGGGTCATGAGCGGAAGTGGCGGTCCATGTGCTTCTGGGCGAGGTCGGTCTGCGGGAAGAAGGCGAGCTCCGCAGCATGGACACGCGAGGTGCGGATCGTCGCGTGCGCGACGGGGCCGTAGTCACGGCCGCTCAAGACCAGGCGCATGGGGCGCTTCTCTCCGCCCAGCACCTCGACCTCGACGGGTCGCGTGCATGGGGAGCGGGGCGCTGACCCAGCGTCGATCGTTGTGAGTCGCCGCATCTGCTGTGAGGATGACTTGCGACGTTCCAATCATGACGGACGTTGCCCCCAAGGCGTACGCCCAGCCGGTCGAGCCGGCGGGTGTGGAGACCATGAGTCCGTCGCCCACGAGGCGGCCGAATTGTTCAACACCGTCGATCACGACGCGCATCCAGGCGGCCTGGTCGCCTACGGCACGCAGGAACGCCTCGTTGAAGGTGTGGGCGTTGCGCGTGAGGCCGTCTTGGGTGGTGAACTCCACGTGCAGGAGCGGCTGGCGGTAGAGGCGGTAGAGACCACGCTCCAAACGCTCTTCAAGCTCCGTGATCGACCCGTCGTTGTGGAGGTATCCCAGCGTGCCGGCGTTGAGGCCGACGAGCGGAATGCGACGATGGTGGTGTTGAGAGACCGCATTGAGCATCCATCCGTCGCCGCCGATGACGATGATGTGGTCGGGGTTGCCAGTGCGCGATGCGTTTTAGCGCTCGGCCAGGGCGACGAGCTCGCGGGCGCGTGCTTCGCGCTGCGGGTTGGGGTTCTCCGGATCCGGCTGCATCGGGACGATGATCGCCCGTCCGGATGGCCTCCAGTCGACCAGGTCAAGCGTGCTGCGTCCCGTGTAGAGGTGCCAGCGTTCGATGTACCGGTTGACCGCGGGGGTCATCAGGTGGGTGATGTCCTGTCGCTCGCCACGCAGGCTGCGAATCATCGAACTCGAGCCCCTAACGAGCAGATCCAGGATGCAGTGGTCGCGCGGGAAGTCGATGGACGAGACCACGGGGGTCTCTCGCGTGACGACCACGAACGACCGGTTGAGGAAGAGCTCCATGCCACGGTGCCAGCGATGGATCTCACTTTGTCTCGATGCTCCGCCGTCGACCAGGTCCGTGCCCACGACGTGCCAGATGTCCGCGTCTGGGTACCGCTCGCGGTAGCGCGCGTCCAGGTCCCAGGTGCGGGTGAACTCGGGTCGCTCCAGGTCGGAGAGGTCGAGCTCAACACGGTCGAGGTGCGCGAAGGCGAGCTGCGCCATGGCGGCGCGGTGGCCTGGGTCGACGTCGTTGGTGCGCTCCTTGTCCGGGCGCATGCCGCAGGGGATGATGACGATGAGGTCGTCGTCCTTGCACAGGCTCTGGAGTCCGTCGATCACGCGCTCATGGTGGAGTCCGGGAGGGTTGAAGCTCCCGCCCAAGAGGTAGATGCGCCGGTGTCGTTGCATGGTATTCCTCGTCTGAATTGTGGAGAACGGGTGCCCCGCGAGCGAAAGGCTCGTAGGGTGAAAGATGAGGTCCATCGTTGATGAACAGCATCTTTCAAAAGGGAGCGAGTGTCGCTCCCGAGGGGGTGGAGGGTCGTCAGCTGGTGACGACTTCGCTGGCGAGGATCGCGCCGCGGCTCGCCATCGTCGCGAGTCCGACGTGGTGCCAGGCCTCGCGGTCGTGGCCGATCGCTGTGGCGTGGAAGGTCTCGCACGCGTGGGCGAGGACGACCAGATCCATGCCGGTGATGGCGGCACTGAACACCGTTCGGTCGTAGTTGAAGACCTCGCTGGTGAACATCCCGTGGTTGCGCGCCGAGAGGCACGTCACCACGAGATCCAGGACGCAGATGTCCGTACAGTCCCCGCAGAAGAGCAGGGTCGTGATCTCGTTGGTCAAGACCCAGTCGACGAAGCGGTTGGAACACGCCGAGTCCGAGGCGGACGAGGAGGGTATGTTCGTGACTCCCACGAATCCGTTGATGCAGTCCTTGCGGATCACGGTCACGTTGGTGGGCTCGTTCAGGAGGAACGCGAGGTCGGGGTCGATCTCCTCCTCGCCGGTGCCCTCGACGCAGTGTGGCGGGTAGGGGGGTTCGGGGATGTCCGCGTCGTGCTCGTCCATGAAGATCAGGACGTGGAGCCGCTCGCCGAGTTCTTCCTTGAGCTGACGGTACTCGGCGGCGATGCGGGCGACCATCGGCACCATGTGCTCGGGATCCGCGAGATTGCCTGCGCGGGTGAACCCACATACGGGATCGACGATCACGAGACCGACGTTGCCGCGGGGTCGGATCGTGTACGGAGCCGGAGCGATGGGGAAGAGTCGTTCGACGACGGCTCGCTCTTCGGGGGTCATTGGATGAGCTCCTTCTTGGCAGAAGTGGTCTGTGGGACTCGAGGATTCGAGGCCCACAGGCTGGTCATGCCAGAGGGATGAATAGGCTCGCCGGTCGGAGCGCTTGAGAGGCAAGCGTCCGACCGGGAGCAGGAGGGTTCAGAGGGTGACCTCGAGGCCGACCTCGGGAGGCAGGAGGTGGCGGCACTGTTGGACGAGAATCTCGCCGAGCTCGTGCAGAGCCCCCTTCCAGGGGTCATGGGCGAGGTCGCCGGGGATGTTGAGTCGGTGCTGGCCGACAATGTACACTCGCTGTTCGAAGTGCGCGACCGCGTCCTCGATCTCCCCATTCGCGTTCTTGGGCGGAGGATAGGCGAGGGTGGAGATGAGCCGCAGGACGTTGATCGGGATGAACACCCGGTCGTGCTCGAACACGGCGTGGATGTCCATCCGGTAGGCCTGCAGCCGACCGTTGGCGGCGATGAGGACGTCGCAGGAGCGCACGAACGCATCGGAGTACTCCGCCACGCTTGCGGCGATGTACATCGGGAAGTCGTCCGCGTCGGGGACGTAGAACGCGTACTCCGGGCAGGAGAACCCGAGCATCGGACGGCGCAGCTCCTTGGCGGCCTCGATGATCGCTCGGTCGACGCCCATGTCCGAGCTGCCGTGCAGGAACCGGATATCCAGATCCGGGAACTGCCCTCGCAGGTACCGCCAGACGGTCTTGAGCAGGTGACGGCAGGCGACCTCGTAGGCACCCGGCGCGATGCCCCAGGCTCGGCACTGCTCTGGCTTGATCGAGCTGTAGCCGTTCATGGCGAGCCGCAGGACGTAGCGACCACGCAGGTGGTCTTGGATGGCGAGGTCGTACTCGTTGGGAAGGTAGATTCCGCGGTTGCCGCTGTGGACGACACCGCGCTGGCGGAACTCTTTTTGGTAAACCCGTTCGGGCTCGAGAGCCTCGGGGTTCAGGCAAGTGACCAGAGGATCCCTGCCCAAGAGGCTCGACATGTCCTTCTTGATCAGCACCAAGACGACATCGCCATCTCGCGTGACGAGACCGTTCTGGGTGATCGATGACAGGTCTATGGGAAGCATGGACGTCCCTTTCGTTTTAGGCTTTCCTTGCCAGACTCCTTTACGAAGCCTTTTTGGAGGTCGAGAGCCTGTACAACCTCCAGAAAGACTCAATAAATAAGGGTGAAATAAGCCGTCACGATATCCTAAAATCTCATTTTTGTCAACCGACTTGTCGAGAACGGCTCCGGGACCGGGGTACGAGCCTACCAGCCCCGGAGCGTTCTCTCTTCTTGTAGTATATACACTTACTAGAACAGGTTGTAAAGGCGGGGATATCCCCCGCCCTTACATGACCTGTACGTACTCAAGTTTGCGGTGTTTGAACTGGTAGAGCGCGGCTGGTCGATGAGCCATGCCCGTGCGCGTTGTGCCAGTGGGCTTGATGAGTTCGAGGTCCTCGATCCGCTTGCGGAAGTTCCGTTTGTCCAGTGTCTTTCCGAGGATAATCTCGTAGACCTGTTGGAGCTGTGTGAGCGTGAACTCTTTGGGGAGCAGGCTCCAGACGATATTCGTGTACTGGATCTTTGCCGCCACGCGATCGATTGCCTCTTTCACGAGCGTCTTGTGGTCGTAGGCAAGTGTTGGAAGTTTTTTGATTGGCCACCAGCGGACATCGGTATACTTCTGCGTGGTCTTGAGCTCCACGTCCAAATCGGGCAGCAGCGCATAGTACGCCACGCTCACCACGCGCCCAGCAGGATCGCGATCCACGTCATCAAACGTCGCAAGCTGCTCCAGGAAGACGTCCTCAACACCCGTTTGCGTTTTGAGAATGCGCGTTGCCGCGCCCTGCGTGGTCTCGTCTTCTTCCAGGAGTCCGCCGGGCAGCGCCCACATTCCTTCAAACGGAGACTTCTTCATTTGGATGAGTAGGACGCATAGCTCGCTCTGCTTGATCGTGATGATCGCGGCATCGACGGCGACTTTGATGTTTTGTGCAGAGACGTGATGTTTGATCATATGTATTGTGTAGATTCTACACAAAGAGAGGGGGCTCTGTCAAAAGGGCTTCAAGGGCATCGAGGACTTCAAAGGCTTCAAGGGGGGAATCGTCAAGGGCTGCAAGAGAATGGAAAATTTGTTATCATAGAGAGAGTTCTGAAAAAGTTGTTTAGTGGTTGAGTGGTTTAGTCGTTGAGTTACTCAATCACTCAATCACTCAATCACTCAACGACTTAATAACTTTTGCAGAGGTCTCTAGAGGCATTATGAGTTTTCGGACGGTGCGCATCTTCACGGTCGCAATTACGGCGTTTATCCCGTGGCTCCTCACGCTCTCCGCGCTGGGCGCCGCTGGGATGTTTTCGCGCGGGGTGTTTGTCGCGGTGCATTACGCGCTGGTCGTGCTTGCCTATGGGGTGGCGTTTGGTATGTACTTCCGCGCTCACAAGGGAGTCGATCCGTTCGTAGTTATGGGCATCGCGATTTTGTCCTTGTTCGTTTTTGAGTTCGTGTATCTCGTCTTCTTGTATGAGGGAGAGCGTTGGTTTCTCACCTGGACGGATTGGTTCGTGCCGGTGTTCTTGATCGCTTCGACGATTTATTGGGTAGGGAAGCTTCTGAAATAAGCCGCTATGACCACAGGAAGCGCGCTCATGGTTGGCCTTCATGTCCTCATCGCCTGGATTCTTATTGAAACGTTTGCGAACACTGCTCACCCTCTTTCACGCCCCACGTACATCGTCTGGCATTATGTCGTCGTGGTCGCGGCTTTTGCCGGCGTGTTTGCGTTCTACGAATGGGTGTTCATGGAAGAGGCCTCGCCGTTTGCCGTCACGATCGTAGGGATGGGATTTGTACTGTTTATTGAGCTGGTCGTGTTCCGGTTCCTCTATAGCGGAGAGCGGTGGTTTTTGAACTGGGTCGATTGGATTCTTCCGATCTTTCTTGCAACGACGACGATGTACGCGGTGGTCGCTCTCTGGTAGACTCCTGTCACTATGGCTGATGTGTTTAAGATTACCGGCGGCACGCCTCTTGAGGGAGAGATTGCCATTTCCGGCGCCAAGAACGCGGCTTCCAAGATGATGATCGCAAGCCTACTCACGGACGGGGAGATGATTTTTTCCAATGTTCCGCGCCAGCAAGAGACACAGATTACGCAGGAGATCATTACGACGGTGGGAGCGAACGTGGAGTGGATCGACACGCATACCCTGCGCACGAGCACTCCCAGTATCACCTCCAACTTCGTGCGCGAGCTCTCGCGCAAGAATCGCATCAGCGTGCTCGCGATCGCTCCGCTGTTGCACCGCGCCGGCGAGGCGTTTGTGCCGCTCGTGGGCGGGGACAAGATTGGTCCACGTCCAGTGAACTTCCACGTCGAGGCTCTCGAGAAGATGGGAGCGACGATTCAAGAGACGCCCGAGGGCTATCACGCGACCGCCCCCAAAGGGTTGCGTGGCGCGCTCATCGAGCTCCAGTATCCTTCGGTGGGTGCGACCGAGACGGCGCTTTTGGCAGGTGTGCTCGCCAAGGGACGAACGATGATTCGAAATGCGGCAGGGGAACCAGAGATCAAAGAGCTCATCATGATGCTCCAGAACATGGGCGCGATCATCCAGATCAACGCGAATCGCTCGATCGAGATCGTCGGCGTGGAGAAACTCCACGGCACGCGCGCGACAATCATGCCTGACCGTATCGAGGCGGCGTCCTATGGATCCATGGCGCTTGGCACGGCCGGAGAAATTTTTGTGCGCGGCGCGCAGCACACGCACATGATGACGTTCCTCAATGCCGTGCGGAAGATCGGCGGTGAGTACGAAGTGAAACCCGATGGGATCATGTTTCGAGGCTCGCGTGAGCTCAAGGGCATCGAACTGGAGACCGACACGCACCCAGGCTTCATGACCGATTGGCAACAGCCGTTCGTGGTGGCACTCACGCAGGCAAAGGGGACGAGTGTCGTACACGAGACCGTGTACGAGGAACGCTTCGGGTACACCGACGCGCTCAAGAACATGGGAGCGGACATCGCGTTGTTCAGTAATTGCTTGGGCGAGATCGACTGTCGGTTCAAAGGACAAAACTATAAACACTCGGCCGTCATCACCGGCCCTGCAAAACTCCACGCCTCGCAAGTCGAGGTGCCTGACATCCGCGCAGGCCTCGCCTTCGTCGTCGCGGCGCTCGTGGCAGAGGGAACGTCCACCCTCACCGGCATCCATCACCTCGACCGCGGGTATGAGCGGTTGGAGGAGAAGCTGAGAGGGGTGGGCGCGAGGATGGAGCGGGTAACTCAGTAAACTCAATCACGTAGACTTATGCCATTAAAAGAAACACCAGACTTAGCTCCACGAGCTGTCAACGAATCACGCATGAGTTTGGAGGATATTTTAGAGCGGGATCCTGAGCTTAAGATGGGACCTGAGCTTGTGAGTCGGTTTGCCATAGAGATTATTGAAGCCTTTCACGAAAAAGGGCTCACTATGCATACGGATGTCGATGCCGTTTACAAGCGCCCTTGGGGGAGGCTCTTGGTTCGGCGAGAATCTCCACAACGGCTTGTCGGGGCTCTTGTTGACGAGAAAGATGTCGAGCTTTCTTTTCGTGGAACATTTGGAGAAAAGTATCTCAACTCGGCTGTGTGGGATCCAGCTCTGAGACCAGAGACGCTACGATGGGCGATACAAGAAGGATTCAGCAAAGGTGGTGGGTTATTCATGGTTGAGGCGTTTGATCCAAGTGGTCGGGATCTTCTCATCGAGCAGATAGACAACCCGATTAAGCAACTCAAGGTGGGGGGTGAGGTGATTGATCGAACAACCTATCGGGCGGCATCTGGGAAAATTCATCCTGAGGATATGCGGTTCGTTTTAATGGGGGTTGTGGCTACGAGATTTCCCAGAGAACAAATGACGGAAGATGAGGTAGAGCGTTTAGAAGAATTTGAGGTTGAGATGGAGGAGTGGAGAGAGAATCCAAGAAGAAACAAGCGGCCTGATCCGGTTTTTGTTCTGCGGGCGTTCACGTTTGACCGAGAGACTCTTCAAGAGGCGGCATAATTGAAAAGACACCCGACTGTGTCAGTGGGTGTCCGTGTGGGACGTCGGCCTCAGCGCGAAGCTGGCAAGCGCAGCGCCCTTGTGGAAGGCCTCGACGAAGGTGTCGAAACCCAGCGCGTGGCGAGAGGGGAAGAGCGAGTACAACTGCGATTCGGACTGCTGTGCGATGCAACCTTCCGCTTGATCGACACAGGGGCAGGCCCCTACTTCCACCAGCGTCTGGTGGAGTGCCTCGCGCCAGATCTGGGAAAGTCCCGCACGGACGCGAGTCTCGTCCTGGCCAACCAGCGGGATGGCCTCTCGCAGAGCCGCCGAGAAACGGGCAAGCGCAACGGTGCGAAGCCGGGCGCGTTGTGAGCGGGTCATGGCCTCTCCTCGACTTGCGACTGGCAGGCCACGCATCGCAACGCGGCAGGAATCAGCTCAAGTCGCCGCTGTGGAATCTCCTCTCCGCACTCGATGCAGGAGCCGTAGCTACCATCACCGATACGGGAGAGGACACGTGGGATGACGACCCGCAAGACGTATGCCTTACGGGCGCGCAGGGCGGCAGGAAGTTCCTCCCGTCCAACCTCCACAGCATACAGTGCGAGTCGCCCAAGGAGGCGACCGCGCTGTCGCTGGACGAACGTCGTCTCCAGCATGGCGCACCTCCTTGTTCGAGTGGAGCGATGAGATTAGTGGGAGAATCGATTTCTGTCAAGAATATCATAATAATTCGTGTACTATGTTCCTCAATCTCCTCTTCGGCTCCCCGGCGATTGCGGTGGCGTGGCTGGTGGCGATTGAGAAACTTTTGCGGCCGTCGCGCCGCTTTTCTTTTACTGGTTGATGCGATAGCATTGCATTGTATGCGTGGAACCCTTTCAAAAGAACAGCAGGAGACACTTCGACAACTTGGGGTTGAGTTGGTTCTTTTGTTTGGTTCGTACGCGACGGGGAATGTTCGTGCACACAGCGATGTCGACATTGGAGTGCTCTTCGAACGAACCGACTCGGCTCATCCTAGGCGTTATGGTGAGGCATACGCGCTCCTCCAACCGCTGGTTGAGGATGCGCGGCTTGATTTGATTGTCCTCAACGACGCGGCGTACACGCTCCAGTATCGCGCGGCGATGGACGGTGAAGCCTTATTTGAGGCAACCGTGTCTTCGTTTGCCGATTTTCGAGAACGTGCGATGCGACAGTATTTCGACTTTCAACCTCTGTTACGCATTCATAATCAAGCGATGGGCATATCCGTATGATGCGACTAGCTCCTATTCAAACACATAAGATTCGCCAGCTTGTCGAGGACGTCGTCTTTTCTCGAGGCGAGCTTGTAAAGTTGGTCGCGGTCACGAGGGACGAGTTCGTTGCCGACCGCGCGCGTTACGCTCAAACCGAGCATTACTTCCGTCGGGGATTGGAAGCCATTCTCACGGCGGCTACGCACATCCTTTCACGTGTCCCTCTTGAGGCCAAAGACTATACGGCCGTGATTGAAGGGTTGGGAAAAGCTGGGATCGTTGAGGAGGTTTTTGCACAACGCAACAAAGGTCTCGCAGGCTATCGCAATCGGCTTGTTCATCTGTACTGGGAAGTTTCTCCCGAGGAGCTGTACGATACGGTCAAAGATCACCTTGGAGACTTTGACGGTTTCGCTACCGCGTTTCAACGGGTCTTGCAGGAACCAGCAGCATTTAACTTACTACTGGACGACTAGCATGTTCCTCAACCTCCTCTTCGGCTCCCCGGCGATTGCGGTCGCGTGGCTGGTGGCCATCCTGCTCACGCTTACCATCCACGAGTTCTCGCACGCGCTCGTGGGGAAACTTCACGGCGATAAGACTGCCGAGTATGAAGGCCGGCTGACCCTCAACCCCATGGCTCACTTGGATCCGACCGGATTCATCTTGCTCCTGTTGTTTGGGTTTGGGTGGGCAAAGCCGGTTCCCTACAATCCGTACAATCTTCGAGATCCAAAATGGGACTCCGTAAAAATCGCGCTTGCCGGTCCGTTCTCGAATCTCTTGATGGCGGTCGCAGCCGGAGTCGCGTTTCGGGTGCTTGTGGGTTGGGGCTTGATTGCGCCGATGAATTTGCTCGCGGTCTTCTTGTTTCTCTCGATCCTCCTCAACCTCTTCCTCATGCTCTTCAACATCATTCCAGTTCACCCTCTGGACGGTTCCAAGCTTTTCTTTGCGCTCTTCGACCATCCCAAGTACCAGGAGCTCCGCACATTCGTCGCTACGCGCGGCCCGCAGATTCTGCTTATCGCCGTCTTGGTGAGCGCGTTCACAAGTCTGAATATCTTTTTTTTCATCTCCGAACCGGCTTTCGCGATCTGCGACACCCTGATCGGCGCCTCTTGCAGCGGGTATTTTGCGAGCATTTTTTCGGCGTTCTGACACCTCACGATCATTCACTTTCCGTATCATCTCCTGAATGACCCCATTGCTTGACGCGCGGGGGTTTTTCTGGCAACGTTCTCTCTCGCTCTTTGACATCGAAACAATTCGCAACAAACCGATGGAGGTCGCATGCGACTCTTCTCTTCCGATGATCTGCCGGCTTCTGGGGTTGCTACGGAACCGATTGACAGGAGTGCCGTCCCAACGGATGCATTGATCTGCACGCAGGAAGCCGCTTGGGTGGACGATACCGCGCTGGGAGGAATCTCGTGCGAGCTCTCCACGCCCGTGCTCACTTTTGAGAACTGGCTCAACATGCCGGACTTCCAGAGCGTCCAGGCACCTTGGGCTTGGTTTTCGCCTTCCGGTGAGACCACGGTGCCCGACGCGCTCGCGCGCGACGAGATCTTCTCGTGCGGAGCTCTCGCCGAGCCCGCCACGCTGGACGAGTGGCTGCAGATGGAGCTGTCCGATCCGGACACGCTTGCGACCGCTCAAGAGTCTCGCCTCGGATTTTTCATCTTACTTGGGTTCGTTGTCGGGGCCGCTGTTCTGCTCATCGTGACGATCATCGTGCTACGACGAAGCGAGAAGCGATTCGAGGAGATGTTGCAGGCGCAGGTGGATGAAGATCTGCGGTTGAGACAGGCCGCGCAAGAGCGTCAGGCGCCCCAGGCTCAAGACCCCCAGGCGCAGGAGGCACATCCGATCGCGACGGTGGTTTTTCCTCCCATGCCAGACGCAAGGCCGGACGTGAGCCGTGAACTGTCTGTCGAGGTACCGGAGCATGTTCGTTGCCGTATGTGTTCGGAGTGCCTTCTTGAACCCACAGGGACTCTGGAGCTGCTCATAGAGGACATCCTTCTTCCAGCGGTTTGGGGAGATCTCTTGGTTCACAACGGGATCTATAGTCAGAAGACCCACAGGCATCTCGCCACAGACCCGAAGTGCACGCACCTGTTCCTGGGTTGCCACGGGTTGGAGAATCCGATGCTCTTCAAGATGGGGGAGGTGACGACGCGCTATCAGCTCGTCGACGGACAGGAGCATCTGGGTGAAGCGTTGGTGTCCTATAGCGAAACACCCATCATGCGGCGCAAGGGTCATGTTCTCGTGAGCCTGGCGAGGATGGTCATCGACAACGAATTCTGGTGTTCACGCGAGCGCGCAGGAGAGCTTGAGCTCATGCGAGTCGTGTTGAATGATGCGGCGCAGGCGATTGAGCCAGACGGCGTGTTGCGAGAGCATCGGCGGCGAGCCCTCAAGGCTGCGCGCGATCGACAGGCAGTCGTTGACTACGTCGATCTCAAACGGACAAGACTGCGTGAGAATCGGACAAGACTTCAGGCGCAGCTTTCGAGCCTGCAGCTCCGGGAAGTGGCATCTCTGACCGCCTACTTGATCGCGAGTCGTGAACTCACGGTGCTTGAGGCGCAGGCCGCCCCGCTCGCGCGCGCACAGGTGGATCTGCAGGCCAGATGCGATCAGGCCCTGTCAACGCTTCGCTGTCTCCCCATTGTGGCTGGCGTGGCTGTTGACGAGTGCCTTGAGATCGATTACGTCGCAGACGAGCAGGGATCCCGCTGGTTCGTGAAGGTTCCCCTTCTTGGGGACGGGCGATTCGTGTGGACCTGCGTAAGCGGACACAACGGACAGGGCGCGACCACGCGTCGCTTCACGGCACCTGGTGTGGCTCTCATGAACGCCATGGCACAGCCGTTGGTGGATCTGGATCTTGCCGCGCTTGCAACGCGCTTGCACAACATGATCCGAGCCGGGATTCTCATCCCCTACAACCAGGAGACGCTCCCATGAGTACAGACGAGTCGTTCGTCTCGCACGGTTTCACCGGCCGCGTACGCCTCCTCTCTTCCTTGCCGCGGGTGAGCATGACGCAGAGCGTTCACGACGACATGTGGGCGATCGTGCACAGTGCCGGCAGCAATGAAGTAGGGTGGCTGGGGTTGGTGGAGCGAGAAGGTTCCCTCTTCCGCATCGTGGAGGTGTTCGTGCCTGACCAAACGGTCTCGCCCGTGAGCACCCACATCACCACACAGGGTCAGAGCGATGTGGTTATGGAGCTCCTCGCGCGTCAAGATGGCGCACAGCTCTGCAGTCACCTGCGCTTCTGGGGTCACTCGCACGTCCGGATGTCGACCTCGCCCTCGGGTCAGGACGATTTCCAACTGGCGCAATTCATGGGCGCGTGCGACTGGTTCGTGCGCGGCATCGCCAATCAGCAGGGACGATTCGAGTTCACGGTCTTCCTGCGTGAGCAGGGTGTCGTGTGCGAAGACGTGCCCTGGCAGATCGAGCGATCGGTCGATCAAGCGTGCCTCGAGCGCTGGCAGGCGCGGGTCCAAGCGAACGCCAGACCGGAATTTGTCATGGGAAGGGCAGAGTGGACCTCTTCGGGCATGGCAGAGGTGGAAGAAGAGTTCGCGTCCGTCTCGGGCGTGGGTCTCTTTAGAAGACGGAGGAAGTAGTGATGAATCTGGACACGGCCAGGCATCAAGCAATCTTCGATCCCCTGTCGTTTGGGGATCGGCAGGTTGACGTGGTGGGCGTGGGAGCGGTAGGGTCACGAGTGGTTCTGGAGCTCGTCCGCCTGGGCATCCGGCAAATTCGGGTCTGGGACGATGACATCGTCTCGGGCGTGAATATCGCCAACCAGGCCTTCGGGATGTCCGACATCGGACGACTCAAGGTTGAGGCCATCAGAGATCTCGTGCGCACCACAACGGGAGGGAACATCGTCACGCGCGCCAGCCGCGCTCCTGACGGAACTCCGCTGGGCAATGTCGTCTTTGCTCTGCCAGATACCATGGCCGGTCGCAAGGCGATCTATACATCGGTCAAGATGACCTTTGCAACCGAACGGCTCTTCGAGACCCGGATGGGAGTCGACGAACTGCGGGTCTACTCCATCGACCCCAACCGTGACACGGATACGCGTGGCTATGAAGCCACCCTCTACGAGGACGGCAAAGCCGCCCAGGTCTCCCCGTGCGGCGCGCCCATCAGCGTGGGCGCAACCGCCTCGGTGCTCGCGGGCATGTGCGTGTGGGCGCTCATCACCTGGTGGGCTCATGCGCAAGGCAAGAATCCAACGCCTCCCACCCATGAGACGATCATGGGTCTGCGTACCATGTTCCTCCTGCAGCGCAACTTCACCCCGTCCGGCGGGTAAGCCGGTTTACACAAGGAGAGAGAGATGCCCATCAAGGTTGGGATCGTACCGGGCAAGATCGTCAACATCGAGCTCGAGGAAGGAGTACTGCTCACGATCGCACAGCTCGTGGAGCGACAGTTCCCCGGGGAGCAGGGATACGAGCTGCGCCTCAACGGCCAGCCCGCCCAGCCCACCGACGAGTTGCGCGACGGCGACGTCGTAACGTTGCTCAAGGCCATCGACGGCAATTGAGCGCGACAAGACACACGCATGGGGAAGCTCACACAGCAGCTTCCCCGTTTTCTCAAGTTACTCATCAAGATGGGTAACTGGAGGGAACAGCATGACAACGCAGTTTCCAGTGACCGCGGTGAGACCGTGGTACGGCAAGCATGAAGGCAAGTTCGTTCAAGCCGCGCAGGCAATTCTGGCGCCTGCCGTGGGCATGCACGTAAAGATCATAACGCGAGACCTGGCGCGTGAGGTCAAGGACGACGGGGTCTTCCGTGTGTACCTGTGGAGTGGTTTTTTTGGAACCGTGCGCGACGTACGGCCTCCCGCCCGTGTGTTTGGACGCTTCAAGCTGTGTTGTCAGAACCTCGCGTTCCGCCCGCGGGGCGACGGGGTCGTGCTGACGGATCCGGACACGGGGTTCGTCCTGGCCGAACTCTTCCCGCACGCGCTTTTCGTCCACGTTGACCTGATGCATTGTACGTGTCCGGCCGAGCCCAAGCTCTTGGAGGCCATCTTTGGATGGGTGGCCACGCGCGACATGCCACAAGCCAAGCCGCCCAGCCCGGAGGAATCGGCTCAGGCGATGGGTCAGGCGTATGCCGCGTTCCATGAGGCGGCGTGTGCGCGCGTCCGCAGTGAGCGAGAGGCCCTTACGTCCAGGCGCGAGCAGCTAATCGGCGAGGCGGAGGAATCGCGCAAGGAGCTTGAAGAAGCCCGCGAAACGCTTGGCGTGCTGCAAGGTGTCGCGCTGGACGAACAACGGATCGCGATCGAGATCCAGCATCTGCTCGACCATCCGCTGGTCGAAGAGGTTGTAGTCACACAGGATGGTCTCGTCGTGTTCACGGCTCCCTTGCATGTCGTGGATCGTCGTGATCCTGCCGCCCAGTGCCTGCGGCTGCTGGGTCGCTATCGATTGCGTATTCCGATCGTTGCCAACCATAACGACATCGTGGCGATCAACCTGGACAGGTTCGATGGGCGCAACCAAGGCCCGCACATTGGCCACCGTGGGTGGGTTTGCATGGGTAACGTGGAAAATACCATTCAGCAGCTGCTCATCGCAGGGGAGTATGCGATGATCGCGACGCTCATGCTGGAGTTCCTCCAACGGGCAAAGCCCGGTGACGGATGGGTGGAGTCGAGTATGGATGGCTTCCCCATCGTCGCCCCCACACCCGCTTCCGTTCCTGCAAGCGTCTAAGACCGCCTCCCAAAGGGCGGCTTTTTTCTTCTTGGTTGGTTGATGGATTACAAAAATGATGCTAAAATTTTTTCATGAAAACGTTTGCAGACGCTCCAAGACGCGCCTCATTATTCTGGGATACGGATCCTAAGAAAATTGATTTTCAAAAAAATGCCCGCTATGTGATCGAGCGTGTGCTTGAATATGGAGAGGATAAGGAAGTCACTTGGCTCTGGCATACCTACCCGCGTTCTGTCTTGCGAAAGGTAGTCGAGACATCTCGCGATTTACACCCAAAGACTCGCGCCCTATGGCTCAAGCTGGTATAGAATGGCACAAGAATGCACTGCCAAAAGCGACACAAAGAGCTTTGGATTTTTTTTCCAGAGCCACCTGGTTAAAAAAGTCGTCGTGGTATTTAGCGGGTGGAACAGCTCTCACACTGCAGGTCGGGCATCGGCAGTCTGTTGACCTTGATTTTTTTTGTCCCAACAAGCATGTTCGCCTCCAGAGCCTCTTGTCGCGTTTGGAGGGAACGCATTGGCGTACAGACAGTGTTGAGGAGGATACGATCCATGGACGGTTGTTCGGTGCCCGAGTGAGTTTTATCGCCAACCAATTTTTTCTTCCCCGCGCAACGCCACATTGGTATGGGTGTGTACGCGTGTTAGACAAGAAGGATATTGCGGTCATGAAAGTTATTGCCATTAGTCAGCGTGGACACAAAAGGGACTTCATGGATTTGTATTGGCTTGTTCGTGACAGCGAGCCATTGCTTGTCGTCTTGAACCGTCTCATAGACCAATATCCATCCGTTGCTCATGATTTGCATCACATCCTTAAAAGTCTTGTGTACTTTAAGGATGCGGAAGAAGATCCAGACCCGATATTTTTGGAGAAAGTGAGTTGGCGAGCGACAAAAACGTTTTTTCAGCGAGAAGTGCCAACATTAACGCAGCAGTTGTTAGGGCTGAAATAGAGAGTGTTTCAAAGGTCTAGTCCGAATTCTTGACCCTTTCTGTGTTGCTATGTTATTCTCCACGCGCTTTTTATTTCTTATTCCTATTCCAACTTCCCACTTCCCACTTCCAATCTTTCCTCATTATGCCTACAGTCAACCAACTTATCCGCAAAGGTCGATCCACAAAGCCCACCAAGAGCAAGGCGCCGGCGATGCAATACACGCTGGACTCGCTTCATCGCAAACGTACCATGCTCAAGCATGGCAGCACGTTCAAGCGCGGCGTGTGCGTGAAGGTCACGACCATGACGCCAAAGAAACCGAACTCGGCCATTCGTAAGATTGCCCGCGTGCGTCTTTCCAACGGCACGGAAGTCAATGCCTACATCCCCGGCGAAGGCCATAACCTCCAGGAGCACTCCATCGTGATGATTCGCGGAGGACGCGTGAAGGACCTTCCCGGTGTGCGCTACCACATCGTGCGCGGCGTGTACGACACGCAGGGTGTGGAAGGCCGCATGCGCGGACGCTCGAAGTACGGTACCAAGAAACCCAAAGCGAAGAAGAAGTAGGTGGAAAGGTGGCAGAGGTGGCAAGGTGGATAGGTATAGATTAACCAAACATCGGAGTACCTCTTCGCAGGGGGAAGCCAACCGATGAGATAACGTCAAAACTATGCGAGGCAAGCAGGCTCCAAAGCGTGAACTCACGCCAGACCCCAAGTACGGCAACGTCTACGTTGCCAAACTCATCAACACCATCATGTACGACGGCAAGAAGTCCGTCGCCCAAAAGGTCGTCTATGACGCCCTTGATTTGATTGGAGAGAAAACCAAGGAGAACCCCTTGGACGTGTTTGATCGCGCGCTCAAGAACGTCATGCCCAGCCTTGAGGTGAAGAGCCGCCGCGTGGGAGGAGCCAACTACCAGGTGCCAATCAGCGTGCGAGGGGAGCGCCGATACGTGCTCGCGTACCGCTGGATCATTGCCGCGACGCGCGCGAAGAAGGGGCGACCAATGGCGCAGAAGCTCGCCGATGAGCTCGTGGCGGCTGGAAACAACGAAGGCGATGCGGTCAAAAAGAAACTGGACGTGCAGCGTATGGCCGAGGCCAACCGCGCGTTTGCCCATTTCGCCCGCAGGTAGAAGTCGTTAAGTCGTTGAGTGATTGAGTCGTTTAGTAACTCAACCACTCAACCACTTCAATACTTAATCACTTCCTTTATGCCAAGAGAATATCCGCTCGATAAAATTCGAAACTTTGGAATCTTCGCGCACATCGATGCCGGCAAGACGACCGTCTCGGAGCGCGTCCTTTTCTACACGGGGAAGAAGCACAAAATCGGAGAGGTGCACGAAGGAGAGGCCACAATGGACTGGATGGAGCAAGAGCGCGAGCGCGGTATTACCATCACCGCGGCTGCGACGACTTGTTTTTGGAAGGACCATCGCATGAACCTTATCGATACACCGGGGCACATCGACTTCACCGTGGAGGTGAAGCGTTCCATGCGCGTCTTGGATGGAGGCATCGCGGTGTTTGACGGGGTGGCTGGTGTTGAGCCGCAGTCAGAAACCAACTGGCGCTATGCCGATGATTTCAAAGTGCCTCGTATCGTGTTCATCAACAAACTTGATCGTACCGGGGCAGATTTTTATAAAGACGTTAAGAGCGTGCATGACCGCTTGACCAAGAAGGCTTATCCCATTCAGCTGCCTATCGGAACCGAAGCAAATTTTGTGGGGATGGTGAGCCTGCTCACCATGAAGGCGTACATCTACAAGGACGAGCAGGGAAAGGAGATCGACGTGATCGAGATCCCGGAAGAGTACAAGGCAAAGGCCGTGGAGTATCGCGCGAAGCTTCTCGAGGCCGTCGCCGAGAACGACGAGGCGCTCATGGAGAAGTACTTGGCTCAAGAAGAGCCGACGCTCGAAGAAGTAAAGGCGGTTATTCGACGCGCGACCATCGCCAACGAGTTTGTGCCGATCATGTGCGGCTCGGCGCTCAAGAATAAGGGCGTGCAGCTTTTGCTCGATGCGGTTGTTGATTTTCTGCCAAGCCCGCTGGATGTTCCAGAGATTAAAGGCACGGATCCAGATGATCCTGAAAAGGAAGTCGTCCGGCATGCGGCAGATGATGAACCTTTTTCTGCGCTCGCGTTCAAGATCGCGGCAGATCCGTTCGTGGGAAAGCTTGCGTTCTTCCGCGTGTACTCGGGCATGGTCAAGGCCGGCTCCTACATCTTGAACTCTTCGACCGGCGTCAGGGAGCGCGTCGGACGCATTGTGCGTCTGCACGCCAACACCCGCGAGGAGGTCTCGGAGGTGTGGGCCGGAGAGATTGCCGCGATGGTGGGACTCAAAGAAACATTCACCGGCCACACGCTGTGTGATCCCGACCACCCAATTTTGCTTGAGTCCATCAGCTTCCCGGAGCCGGTTATCTCCATTGCGATCGAACCAAAGACGAAGGCCGACCAAGAGAAGATGGGCGTGGCACTCAATAAACTCGCCGAAGAAGATCCGACCTTCCGCGTGCGCACGGACGAGGAGACCAACCAGGTCATCATCTCGGGCATGGGAGAGCTGCACTTGGACATTATCGTCGATCGCATGAAGCGAGAGTTTTCGGTGGAGTGTAACGTTGGCCAACCGCAGGTCAGCTACCGCGAGACGATCAAAGGTGATGCCGATGGAGAAGGGAAGTTTATCCGACAAAGTGGCGGTCGCGGACAATATGGTCATGCGCTCATCCACTTGGAGAAACTTCCTCCTGGGACCGGTGTTGAGTTTGAGGAGATCGTCAAAGGAGGTTCTGTTCCACGCGAATACTTCAACCCAATCGAGAAAGGTATTCGAGAGGCGGCCGACCGCGGCGTGCTTGCAGGCTATCCAATTCTTGATGTGAAAGCGGTTCTGTACGACGGTTCCTTTCACGAAGTGGACTCCTCTGAAGCGGCCTTTAAGATCGCCGGCTCGATGGCGTTTCAAGATGCGGCCAAGAAGGCGGGAATCAATTTACTCGAACCTATCATGAAAGCCGAGGTGGTGACGCCGGAGGACTTCATGGGAACGGTCGTGGGAGATTTGAACGCCAAACGCGGACAGATTCAGAACATGGAAGATCGTTCTGGAGCAAAGGTCATCACGGCGCTCGTGCCGTTGGCGGAAATGTTCGGCTACGCGACCTCCTTGCGTTCCCTCACGCAGGGACGTGCGAGTTACTCCATGGAATTCGCCCACTACGATGTCGTGCCTGGAAACGTCGCCAAGGAGATCGTGGAAAAGCGAGGCGGCGGTCCGACACGGGTGAGATAAGAGGATAAGAAAAGGACCCTCCGTCGCTGTTTCACAGCTATGGAGGGCGAGGCCGGGCGTGAGCTCGGTCTTTTGTTTGTGGGAAACAGAAAAGGGACCATGGGTCCCTGTGAAAGTCGTGGGGCACAGATCGATCTCGTTGGAGCCGTCAACGACCTCGATTGATTCGAGCCTTGTAGTAGGTCTTGAGCGTCTGAACGAAGCCTTCGATGACTGCCTGGACGAAGGCGTCCTGGGAGCGGTGGGTGATCGTGATGCCGCGTCCCCAAGTGTCGTACTCGCGGTCAAAGAGGAGCAAGCTGACCTCGAACCACCTCTCGGCTTGGAGGGTGACCTGGAGGCCGTGGTGGATGCTGCGCATCGGGTGGCTGGGAAGACCCGGGAGGCTCACCAACCAATCGCCGTTCTCTCCCTCGTCGATCTTGCACCCCGAGTCTTCACCCAGGTAGTCAACAAGGATTTGTTGGACGACTTCTTGCGGTGGCACGTTGTCCTTCTTCCAACGGACGGTAATGTTTTGTCCCATGACTGTCTCCTTCTCGCGAGCATCGCGAGGCGATGAACGTACCAGGCAAACGTTTTTGTGTCAACCGTACTCCCGAGACCGTTGAAATACTCCTGTTTGTCATTGCGAGCGCCGCCGAAGCCGCGAGCGCAGCGTGGCGGGGAGGAAACCCTCCGTTGCTCTTGGATTAAAGGGGTGCTTCTTCTCCCCCCCCCCCCCCCCCTGCGCCGGCGTCC
>Ga0082335_1004122_pt1 | contig 22508 bp, 11 predicted proteins | sample Subgrocontami58m_FD_72375 | JGI IMG/M metagenome (GOLD analysis project Ga0082335, IMG submission 72375) | Subsurface groundwater microbial communities from S. Glens Falls, New York, USA - GMW37 contaminated, 5.8 m (SPADES assembly) (version 2) ...
CACGGCTCGCAATGTAATATCTTTTAGATTGCCTATCGGAGTAGAAACAATATACAGCATGGGAGAGGTTTTATTCTACGGTTACGGATTTTGCCAAATTACGAGGCTGGTCCACATCGCATCCGCGCTTAATCGCGATAAAATAAGCTAACAACTGAAGCGGCAAAGCTACTATCAAAGGAGAAAAGTGCTCTTCGACTTTCGGTATGTAAACTATTTCTTTAACTATGTCCTTTATTTTTTTATCGCCCTCGGTGGAAATTACGATAATTTTACCGTTGCGGCTGTGTATTTCCTGGATATTCGAAATCATTTTTTCATAAATCTTTGACTCGGTAGCGATGCAAACCACAGCCCGGTATTCATCAACCAGGGCAATCGGCCCATGCTTCATTTCACCGGCCGCATAACCTTCAGCCGGGATATAAGATATTTCTTTTAATTTTAAAGCACCCTCTAAAGCAGAGGGATAATTAACATTCCTGCCTAAAAATAAGAAAGATCCAAAATGCGAATGCTTGTTAGCTAAATTTTTTATTTTGCTCTGGTTTTTTAAAACTTCTTTTTGAAGGTTTACGCAATTTTTTAACGAACCAATCAAATCTTTTATTTTCTCTTTGCTTAAAGTGTTTTTAATCTCTGCCAAATAAAGCGCGATTAAATAAAGCGTGGTTACCTGAGCAATATAGGCCTTTGTAGAAGCCACGCTTATTTCCGGTCCAGCATGAGTATAAATGACGCTATCTGCCTGACGAGTAAGCGTGCTGCCCAAAACATTGCACACTGCCAAAACCTTAGCCCCTCTTCTTTTAGCTTCCTGAGCCGCGGCCAATGTATCCGCTGTTTCACCTGATTGACTTATGGCAATGGCTAAAGTATCGGGATTAACCTGAGGGCTGCGATACCGGAATTCGCTGGACAAATCTACCGCAACGGGAATCTTGACCCATTCTTCAAGGACATATTTAGCGCAAAGCCCGGCATGGTATGCTGTACCACAAGCAATAATAATAATATTCTTTATTTTTAAGAGTTCATCCGGTTTTATGGTCGCTTCTTCAAAAGATATTTTTTTGTTATCCTTTGTGACCCTCTGGCTAAAAATACTTTCCAGTACCCGGGGCTGTTCATTTATTTCTTTAAGCATAAAATGCGGATAGCCGCCTTTTTGCGCTTGGGTAACATCCCAAGTTATAAGAGTAGGCTCTTTCCGCATCACCATACCGGAAAAATTAGTAACTGTGACTTTTTCCGGAGTTAATATTACCATTTCATTATCCTCTAAAAATATGACCTTTTTACTATAGTCTAACAATGCCGGAATATCCGAAGCCAAAAAATTTTCTTTCGCACCTAAGCCCACAACCAGGGGGCTTCCGCACCTTGCACCTACAAGCTTATCCGGCTCTTTTTTTGTAATAACAGCGATAGCAAAAGAACCTTCGAGTTCACAAACTGTTGCTCTGACTGCTTCTTCCAGAGAATTATTTTTAAGATGTTTTTCAATAAGATGGACAATTACTTCTGTATCTGTGGCGCTGCGGAATTTATGCCCTTCTTTAACCAGTTTATTTTTTAGTTGGGAGTAATTCTCGATGATACCGTTATGGACAAGGGCTATTTCTCCCTTGCAATCCAAATGCGGATGCGCATTCACCTGGTTTGGGGCTCCGTGAGTTGCCCAACGTGTATGAGAAATACCTAGCGTACCCGATAAAGGCTTGTTTTTCAAGAAAGACTCAAGGGCCTTCACTTTTCCCGGCATCTTTCTTAAAGAAAGTGAGTTTTTCTTATCTAAAAGTGTACAGATGCCGGCTGAATCATAGCCCCGATATTCAAGGCATTTCAGACCGTTTATAAGAATGGGCTGGGCATCTCTATATCCTACATATCCGATTATTCCGCACATAGTAACTATTATAAGTAGTTGCGAGTTTTCGTCAAGAAAAGGTTTTTAGAAAAAGGCGCCCTAAGAAAGCATGGCGTGATAAAATACGGTGGTTTCTTCATCGAGGGATTTACGGGAATCCAGGCGGCTCAAAATATTCAACAAAGCCGGCCGCTGCGTAATATCGGATACAATGTTTTGCTTTAACAAAAGTATTAACTCGTGCATATAAAGCACGGCCAGGCTATCCCAGTTTTCATTTAAAGCTTTGGCTGCACGCAGTATCTTTAAATCTGCCGCATTAAGTCCGGAAACAAACTCTTCATTCTTAAGGGTAATTTCGATATTGCTTAAGTCGATGCCGCCTTTACCGGCAATCTCCTGTTTTTTAGTTATACCCGCAAGGGCAGGGTCTACAGGCAAGCTAATCCTAAAAGTAACTCCGGTTTTACTCCCGGCACCTTGTGCGTCTTTTAAAGAAACATTTCTTACTACATCTATTGACCCGCCCATTTGATTTGCAACCATAATCCTGGAATAATAAAGCCCAAGCCCGGACTGATCAGGCCGTGGTTTTTCTCTAAAAGAACGCTCTTTTTCAAAAATAGATTCTATGTTACCATTATCGAGTAAGCTATTGTCAATACCTTCCCCGTTATCGCTTACTTCAATCAAAATATTATCCCCATCTGCCGATAATTTTGAGCTGATAACCATTTCAGACGCTTTGGCCCTTCCGGAATTATGCGCTAAATGAGAAAAGACCGAACTTAAAGTTTTAGCCCAACCATCGTCTTTTATTTGGAATGCCGTTAGCTCCTGGTCATATTTTTGCGAATCCTGCAGTACACCGGTTATAGCCGGGATACTTCCCAACTCTAGCCTGACAGAATTGGGGTTAAAAATAGATGCCGAAAGCGATGCCACAGCATCTTGTAGTATGGCATTTACGTCCTGGCCCAAGAAAATTATCCGATCATTTTCTTTTATCGGGGAAGAAGAGGCGGCCGGTATAGTTATTTTAAAAGCCGAGCCAAAACTTTTCTTTAAATTCTGCTCTATAGAATTTTCCGCAAAGCTATAGCCGTTTTTAGAAGCAATTCTTTTTGCGGCACTTACAAAATCTAAATCTGAGGTATTTTCCGCTATATACCTATTATATTCACCCATATTCCTATTCCAGGAATTAACCGAATCAAGCAGCCATTTATGCAACACCCCCGAAAAATCACCCGGAGGATTTTGTTTAACCAAGTCACTGATTTGCTTAGCGATTTTTAATAAACTATCCTTTAGCTCTGCTTCATTAGAAGAAACCGCCAAAGCAATCCGTAAAGCATTTAATATAGTATACCTGCGCTCAACCTCAAATTGATTTCTCGCATCTGTAGAAGACTTATTTTCTGCTTCCATTATCCTACTAACAATAAGATGCCGCCTTTTTTTAAACAAATCAAATATCTCTGCGGCGAAAGTATTAATCGAATCAAAATTCGTTATTCTATTTTTTTCATAAGATGTTAATCTTGCTGCTTTTAATATATTCGCTATATCCATATTATCTGCGAATGGATTATTTTCAGAAGCGCCTTTTTTATTAGCTCCGCCGAAAATACGTCTTATAGGAGAAGAGCTAGCAGGCGCATCTTTTAATATTGCGCGGTTAGACGGGATAACAAGAACTGCTTCCGTATAGCCCGGCTGAAAGTTTATTTTAAAACTTCCCCCGACATCTTTAATAAAACTTGCAACGTGACTGCTTATCCCCATGCCCATATTGCCCAGGTAGAAAAATTCTTTGTTTTGTTTTTCCGCCGTACCAGAGGCGAACTTACCCATCCCGTTATCAAATATTTTTATTATCACTTCTTCTTTTTCATTGGTTTCAAACGTCGCCCAAATCCGGCCTGCATACCCTTCTGGGCGCCTAATTTCTCCTTGGGCCTTAAGGCTTTCTCCGCCTAAATGCGTTTGGTCATAATACGAAACTACGGCGTCATAGGCATTAGAAATAATCTCCGTCAAGGAGCTATCCAACGTATCAAAACTATCCGAGAAATCAATCGGGATAGTCTTCTTAAAATCCAAAATGCGGTCTAAAAATCTAAACTTGGCTGCTTCCCATTCTTTTTTGTTATTACCGTAATCCTGCACGACAACGTCATTAAAATGAAAACTGCCTCCGGGCAAGCCCGCAATAAACTTTCCCAATGCCGCTTTGGCAGCAGCGATTTCTTGTTTTGACTCTCTTTCTATCTCTTTATCTAAAGAGGAGGCGTCGGTATTTTTCAACGAGACTCCGGCGGGCGCCTGGAACTCTAACGCCTCCCCATTATTTATTACCGGTGCGGCAAAACCAGTTTTTCCTGCCTCAACGGGCGAGGAAGCGTTCGGAATAGTTAATTTAAAGGTCGAACCTATACCCAAACCGCTATTTTCTACTTCGACATTACCGCCGTAATTTTCCCTTATTTTCCTCGTAACGCTGCTTAAACCCAATCCTGTTCCGCCAGTTGTATAACCGCGTTCAAATATTTCATTTTGCTTATCTTCTTGTATGCCGTTTCCGTTATCCTTTATGCGGATTTCTACGGCGCTTTCACCGAGTTCTAGTGAAATATCTATTTTTTTTGCCTGCTTATCCCTTCCTTTAAAACCGTGGATAATAGCATTCATTGCAATGTTATCTAGAATTGTGCGCAGGGAATACTCATTAAAATTAACCATAACGCTGCCTTGCGGCCCATGATATCTAATTTCTATGTCTTTAACAAAATGTTGCAGGCTAGACACATAATTACCGAGGAACTTATTCATATCTCCCTGTAAATGTACTCTCTCATTACTAAATTCATCCAGATGTTTTTCTGAATTTATAACAGCCGCACCACAAGTTTCGATAGCACTCATTATTTTTTTATACCCTTCTATACCTTTATCTGTTTCCGAAACCCCTTTTTCCAAATAAACCTTCAACCCACCTACCCCATCCTTACCATTTATGGCTAAACTTATCTTCTCCAATAAATCATAATAGTTTTTAATAAGGCCTATGATAGTTTCTTTCTTATTCTGAAAACCTTCAAGGTCAATGCTTTTCTCTTTGGACAAAAATTCTTTAATTTCTGTGATCCGCGCTTCTTTGTCTTTATCGACAGCGTTCATGTTTACCTCAAGTGCCTTAAGGTTGTCAATAATGCCTTGAACGCCCTCTACACTGCTATTAAATCCGTATCTTTCTATAAGCCTTACAATTCTATTTGCGAAGCCAAAAACTCCTAAATTTAAGAAATTTCTCACGTCATGGAAAAAATCTCTAATCTCTTCAACTTCAAGCGACATTTCCAAAAGAATATTTTCGCCTTCCTCCGCGGAAATTTTTTCTTCAGGAGCCTGTCCTTCTGACAAATCATATTCGGACTCAGATGACCCATGCTCAGTAATGGTCATCAACGTTACGTAACCATCGCTATTTATGGCAACACTCCTCGTAGCATCTTCTTCGCTCCGGAGGATATTCTTTTCATTTATGCCGTTTTCTATAAGCTGATCCGCCAAATCTTTTGCAGAAATATAATCAGGGTTTAAACTTTTCTGCGATGAAACAACCAATGCCTGCCATTGCAGGCCTTTTATATCACCAAGCCTTATTTTAATATGCCCGTCCTTACTTCTATTATAGCGCGGTAGTATGTGCTCGCCCGGTGAAAAATGAACCAAGGCGGTTTCCCCTGTTTCCCGGTTAAACACAACAACAGCCAAACAAATTCCTTGCGCAAGATGGGCCTGCAGCATGCCCGGCTCTCCTTTCGATAATTTACCAGACTGGCCGGACTCTATAATAACAGGTGAAGAGGAGGCGTCGGTATTTTTCAACGAGACTCCGGCGGGCGCCTGGAACTCTAACGCCTCCCCATTAATCCCTATTTTATTCCACCCTTCGGCGCCTAAAGAATAAATATTGTTTAAGAATGAAGGGCTGACCTTACGTTCGCTGATTTTTTTATTCAATTCATCCAGCCGTTTAAGCCTGTCGTCTTTGTCACTTACGAAATCGTTCGAGAGAAGAAGCAAGCTGTTCTGATCAAAAAATTGGACTGTTGAAACATCCAAACTTGACCCTAAGTCCTGCGTTATATTATATTCAAATCTTCCTGCGCCGTTAATCGCGCTTTTTATGCCTTCTTCTATACCGTTTAAAGCAATTACATCATGTTCAAAATGCATGGGTTTACTTGAGTATCTCTTATCTTGCCGCAAAAGCAAGTAAACCCCGACCCTCGGCCTGGTTTCAATAAATTCCGGGGAAGTCACATTGCCCCAAATAACGACGCCGTCAATAATTTCATTATTTATTAATTCGCGGATATAATTTTGAAAATCTCCAACATTAAATCCTTTTGCCTCCAATGTTTCTATTAACGGGCTTTGTATATCCTTACTTTCTACCGGCGAAGATGCCTTTTTGAACTCTTTGGCTGCATAACTTTTGGAGCTATTTAAAGCCGTTTTAAGTTTTTCGGTTCCACCTAAAGCCGATTTCAATTCTCCGAGAATATATTTATTTACTCGTTTAATCAGGCCTTCAGAATCTTTATGCGCCCAAGCCTCTGTAACCATATCGTTCATATTAAAGCTACTTGGTAACCCCAGGTATGGAGCCATATTTTCCATCATTGCCACAAGTTCCAAATATTGCACAAAATCCTCTACTAAAACAGATGAAAGTTCCGCTAGCCCAGAATAGCTGGCCTTGAGTAAAGCTTTTTCGCCTACCTCATTTATGACCTTTTTAACAAAATTTTCCTCATTCTGGCGGCTTAGTTTAAACCCTGACATTAGCTTATCCGGATTCTCCTCATACAACTTATTAGCTATATAATCTGCCAGGCCTTCGGTCAATATCATCGGGGCTAACGCCTGGCCACGATGTGCCTCTTCATGGATAGCCAGGCGGAATGCCCCAAAAACATCATCGGCGCGTAAAAATACCTCATCTGTCACAGGGTCATATTCAGCCTCATGCCCTGCCATATCAAAAAACACTATCCCTGCGCCTACAGCAGCACTTCTTATGCCATTTAAATACCGGGCCAACATTTTCTTTGCCGAATCGATTTCCGTTAAAATTTTCTCTGAATAAGGCTGGGTTGTTTTATACCTGTCTACGCCCAGCCTTTTAGCGAGAAATTCCTTCACCGAACTTTCCGGCACCACGCCATATGACAGCGCCAAAGCATAAGCCCTTTCCAATTGCCCGGGCAATCGCACGCCTTGGAGATTTTTCTCCGCGACTAAATTTTCGAATATATTTTTAACTGTAGTTAAATTTTTCGACAACTCTTCGGTCGAGAGCGAATTGCCAAGCGGGGAAGAGGCGGATTTTTTTGCCATATCCGCTATGCCCGAACGCAGGCCCTCTAAAAAACCCGAGGATGAATTTTTATCCACGAAGTAATCTGCGCCCAAGCTTTTTAGTTTCTTCTCATTGCCTTTGACCGAAGCCGACAAGATCATTATCGGCACCTTTGGATTTTTATTACCCTGCCTTATATATGAAACAAGCCTGCCGCCTTCTTTTGCTTCCACATTAAGATCAGAGAGATCTTCTCCCATTGTCAAATCCGTAATTACCAAATCAAACGGGGCTTGGGTTTCTATGGTGCGCCTGGCTTGTGCAAGTCCGCCGGCAGTAAATACTTTTGCCCCGGGGAATTGCTGTTGAATATAATCTGAAACAGCGGCGCGGAAGGTATAACGATCGTCGACATAGAATATACGCTTAAACGGAATCTCCGAAACAAAATTATTCCTTTTTACCGGCGAAGAGGCTCCCACTAAATCCCGGATAGCCCAGGTATTGGCCTGGACTGTTGCGTTGTATTGCCGGGAGTCTTTAAAATAAAACGGCTCATAACCGTTTTTAACCAAGAAATAATTCATGATAAACCAGGCAACCCTATTATGCCCGCCCGCATCTCCGAAACCCCGAAGCCCATAAAAAAATTGCGGCCCAGAGACTATTTCTGTATAAATCCAGGTAGCAATATCACGAACATTGTTATCAATATCTTTTTGTTGACGCCCTTCGGAATTAATTTTTGAGTTCGCCAATTCCAAGACCCCTCCGGTAAACCCAGGGATAATCCTGGCGGCAGCATTGATATTATGGGTTATTAACGTCGAAAGGTCCTGGCTTTTAAGGCTTTTCCCTCGCTCTGCGGCAGACCTTATTCGTAATTCATTTAGCTTGCGCACATTACCGGCATTTGTATCTTCCCCCATTAACTTACTGTAAAGATTAACCACGTTTTCCCAGGAAATCCTATCTTGAGAAAGCACAGTGGTATTAAAATAGTCAACTACGCTTAAAAAATTCTTATCCTGGCTCCAAAGCTTTTCTTGCCTTATGGACTCTTGGCTTAATCGGGCCGCAATAGGCGAGGAAGAACCGTCGTTTTTACTAAAAACGAGTGAGCCTATATTATCGGTAAACGGAATGGTGTTAGTCAGATCTTTAAAATCATTCTCGCCAAGAATACTTAGTGCATCCATCGGAAAAGTCACGCCTTGTCGGCTTCCACCGTCGGCAAAAATCGCGGATTCGATTTTAACCCCGCTTTTTTTGCCCCACTCTTCAAGCAGAGTAAAGGCTTCAGAATAAGAAAGGCCGTAAACCCCTTTTAAAACCTCAGAAGGAGCGATAAGAAATTTTCCGTCTTTAGTCACGGCAAACAGCATTAAACCACGCTCGCCCTTATTAGGGTATTTCAAAACATTTTTCCCGCCCTCCATAACCACCGGCCCCATCTGCACGTAACTAGTCATTTTATCCAAAGAAAATTTTCCTGATTTTATCGTATCTAATGATACTATTTTTACCGAACCGTCCGGCAATATCCCTAAGATGCCGTCGGTAGAAATAGTGCTTTTTCCAGCCAAGCCATTCCAGCTTTTACCATTAGTCTTAAACCCTGCGGTGGGTAAACCCACTAATTTACCACCCTCCCCTTTTTCTACTTTATAATAACTAAGGCTGGTGGATAAAACTGAACCGGGGCGAGAACGTAAAAAATCATCTCTGCTGGCCAGGCCGCCCTCATTTATCTCTTTACCGGCAACCATGTCTACTTTAAAATTCTTCGTGTCCACAGAATAGACTTCCATCTTCCCCGGGATCAAACCTCCTACTTTAAATTTAACCATGTCGATCTTTACACCATTAAGGCCGATATCTATATTGCGCTGGCCTTGGATGGCAAATTTATTCTGGTCTTTGTTCACTGCCTGGGCAACCTTGACTGTAGTTGCTACCGCGGTTGTTACGCTTTTGCGCGCATCATGCAGTATTTTAGAATTCCCGGAGGTATAATAGTAATTAAAGGCGCCAAAAGCGGTAATCGCCAGAACAAATGCGAAGGTTTTCTTCCAACCTAGATTTGAAGAATCTCTCGTCTTTATCCCATTCTTAAGCCATGGCATGCTAAAAGCAGACATTAAAAATGCCGCACCCCATCCTGCTTTTTGTATCATGCTGGAATATTCCGGGCTGCTAAGGTTATTCAAAATAACTACCCCGGAGGCCAGGACCAAACTGCCTAAAGCTAAATTAAGCCCCCTATAAAAAGATTTCCGGAAAACACCCGGCCTTGCTTTAGCCTCCTGAGATATCTCGGGATCTACTTGATTACTCACTCCTAAACCATTACTTGAAATTTTGTCCGGAGAAGTTTCGCCTTCAATGATTACATTATTGTTATCGGCAAGCCATAGTGCTTCGGGGTTATCTTTAACGAACTGATCTTCGGGAATTATTTTTAACGGGGAAGACGCTCCGGGCCCCAGGTTAAACTTTACCCCACCGCTAAAATACATACGGCTTAAACCAGACAAAGCGCCTTTGACTTTATATTCACCGTTATTATAAGATTGAAGGTATTCTTGCCATATTGCCTGCTTAGACCAGGGCAGCTGTGACTCTAAACCTTTGATATCTCCTTTATCAATAGCGGCCGAATAAGCGGCGATGTCTTTTTTATGGCTGCGCTTAAACCACTGGGCAAGAATTAGAGAGTAATAAACCTGCCTAAGTTTTGAGAATTCAGGATTTTCATTAACGTCTTCGGCTAAGGCAGGCAAAATAATTTCTTTCATGAGATTCTCGGATATAGCCTGGGGATTATCTTTAGGGTTTTTCTTAAGATATTCGTTTTCCAGAAGAACTTTTAATCTTGCTTTGGCAATATAAGCACCATCGGCAGTCTGAACGACTATTACTTCGTCTGGCACAATCCAGACACGGTTAGAAGTGGTTATTTCGGTTTTGTTTACTTTATTTTCCCCTATTTTCTCATATAGACGGCTCCAAAATTCCTTGCCTTTAGAGTGCTGCGGATGCAAATAAGCGCTTACGGTTTTCTTTAACAATAAATCTTGTTCCAGAAGAACCCTGCCGATATCTGTCCTGCTTAGTACCTCGGAAGTAATTCTTTCCGGCTCATCAGGCCTTAGATTAACCCAGAAAGAGCTATCCGGTATAGTAATGCCTAAAAAGAAAAAGCTTACCAATTCTTTGGCCGCAGAATCTAACTGGCTTTTAGGCAGATCCCGGCTGCCTCTATCCATGATAAAATTAAAATAATTATTGGGGTTTTCTTCGTTTACGCTTAGATATTTTAATAACGGGGATTGGCCGATATCTTTTGAAAGTATTACGGAAGGTAAAACTTGGGCAAACCCGGAAGAATTCAAAAAGAAACAAAAAGCAACAAACGCACAAACAAATTTTTTAAGTAATCTGCCAGTCATTCTCGCGCCCTTGGGTATTGTTATGTCTCGTTGACCCTATAGAAGGATAACATATTTAGGTAAGGTTTTTCAAGGCGAAGGCAATTATTTTTGAAAGGGGTTTCAGTTATTATTGCAGTAAAAGCGTCCCCACGGGGATTTGAACCCCGGTCGAGAGCTTGAAAAGCTCTTGTCCTAGACCAGGCTAGACGATGGGGACGTATCTATTCTTCGTCTTCCGTGATTACCGGAGCGACGCAGGAAACGTGATCTTTGTCTTGTAATTTTATTAAACGCACTCCCTGGGCAGACCTGCCGGTAGTACGTATATCTTTTATGGCGCAGCGCAAAAACATGCCGTTTTCGGTAATTACCATCAACTCATCGTTATCATTTACGGTTTTAAGGCTTACGGCATCGCCGTTTTTATCCGTAACTTTGATATTAATAATACCTTTTCCGCCTCTTCGGGTCAAGCGGTATTCTTTGAAAGGCGTCCGTTTTGCAAAGCCTAAACTTGTTACCGTTAAAATGGTTGCATCTTTTTGAGCTAAAACCATAGAGATAACGACATCTTTCTTGGCCAAAGAAATACCTCTTACGCCCTTAGCGCCCCTGCCCATATCACGCACTTGGGTCTCGGGAAACCTTATGGCCTTACCTTCTTTAGTCCCGATAAGCAATTCTTGTTTCCCATCGGTTAGCTCTACCCCGATAAGCCCATCGCCTTTTTCGAGGCTAATGCCGATAATCCCGCCTTTGCGCGGGTTACTATAAGCATCCAAGGTGGTCTTTTTGATCTGGCCTAATTTAGTCACCATAACCAAATATTTATCTGCGGAAAATACCCGAATAGGGATAGTTGAACTGATTTTTTCTTGTGGTTTTAACTGTAAAAGATTCACTATAGCCTTACCCTTAGTAATACGGCTGCCCTGCGGGATTTCATAAACCTTAAGCCAATATACTTGGCCTTGGTCCGTAAACATCAGCAGGTAATCTTTGGTTGAAGCAACAAAAAGATGCTCGATAAAATCTTCCTCTTTAACATCCGCACCAGTTGCCCCCCTACCGCCGCGTTTTTGTTTACGGTAAGCGCTTACTGGCAGGCGCTTGATGTAGCCGCCATGGCTGATAGTTACAACAACATCTTCTTCAGCGATCAAATCCTCGATCTCTAACTCTTCGGCCTCGCCCACCAAATCGGTCCTACGTTCATCGCCATAATCTTTTTTAAGCCTCTCTAATTCTTCTTTAATAATCCCCTCTATCTTTTTCTCAGAGGCTAAAATAGCTTTGCATAATTCTATCTTTTTAAGCAGTTCTGCATATTCAGCATCGATTTTATCCCGTTCTAAAGCAGTTAAACGCTGTAATTGCATTTCCAGAATTGCCTGCGATTGCACCTCGGAAAGCTCAAATTCTTTCATCAAGTTTTCCTTGGCTGCTTCGGTGCTTTTTGAAGTTTTAATAACCTTAATAATACGGTCAATAAATTTAAGCGCAATTTTCAACCCTTCTAAAATATGCGCTCTTTTTTGGGCCTTTTCTAATTCGAATTGTGTCCTGCGGCGGGTAATAATTTTGCGGTGCTCTATATAACAAAAAAGCATCTGCGATAGCGTCAACACTCGCGGCCGGTTTTCTACCAAAGCCAACATTATAATACCAAAGGTGGTTTCCAACTGAGTATGCTTAAAGAGCTGGTTCAACACAACTTGTGATTCGGTATCGCGTTTAAGTTCTACGACAATGCGCATGCCGTCTTTATCCGATTCATCACGGATATCCGAAATCCCTTCAATCTTTTTATCATCTACCAGCCCGGCGATAGCTTCGATAAGCCCGGCCTTCTGTACCTGGTAAGGAATTTCGGTAATAACGATTAAATCTTTGCCGTTCTTCTGGTGTTCAACGGTTGCCCTGCCGCGCACCGTTAATTTCCCTCTGCCGGTTGTATAAGCCTCTTTTATCCCCCCTTTGCCGCAAATAACGCCTCCGGTAGGGAAATCCGGGCCTTTGATATATTTCATTAAATCTTTTATCTCTGCCTCAGGATGATCGATCAAATAAATAATCGCATCAGCCACTTCGGTTAAATTATGAGGAGGAATATTTGTCGCCATGCCTACGGCGATGCCGCTTGAACCGTTCACCAAAAGATTAGGCAATATCGCAGGTAAAAGAAGCGGTTCTTTCAGAGAAGCGTCAAAGTTCGGCCCGTAATTAACCGTATCCTTATCAATATCCTGCAGCATCTCGCTAGAAATCTTAGATAGCCTGGCCTCGGTATAACGCATGGCCGCAGCGGCATCTCCGTCTACCGAACCAAAGTTACCCTGACCTTCAACTAAAGGATATCTCAAAGAAAAATCCTGGGCCATTCTTACCAAGGTATCATAAACCGCGACATCCCCATGCGGATGATATTTACCTAAAACTTCTCCGACGATACGAGCGCATTTTTTATATGGCTTATTGTGTTCAAGGTTAAGTTCTTGCATGGCATAAAGAATGCGCCTATGCGCAGGCTTAAGGCCGTCGCGCACATCGGGAAGGGCACGGCCTACGATTACGCTCATGGCATAATTCAAATATGAGTCTTTTACTTCCTCTTCAATATAAACCGGTATTATTTTTTCGTTTCGCGTATACATTATATGTCTAGATTCTTCACCTGATGAGCATGATCTTCTATAAATTGCCTTCTTGGCTCAACCTGGTCGCCCATTAAAACCGTAAACATTTTATCTGTCTCCACCGCGTCTTCCAAAGTAACTTTTAACATAGTCCTTTTTCCAGGATCCATGGTTGTTTCCCAAAGCTGGTGCGGGTTCATTTCGCCTAAACCTTTATATCTTTGTATATGCATACCTTTAGTTGCCTGGTCTTTAATATACGCCAAGACCTCTTTAAGGCTCATAACTTCTTTTTTTTCTTTTTCATTAGTAATACGGTAACTATACTTAATTTTCTTATCTGTATCTTGCTTAACAGCCTCTTTGCCTTGGGCAACAACATCTTTGGCATAGGTAGCGAGGTCTAACCCAAATTTTTCTATTTTTTGCACCAATTCTTCAATCTCCGCGGATTCGAACAACTCCAAAACATCTGACTTAGTTTCTTCACCTTCTTTTTCCTTAATCTCGGCCAGTTCTTTATCAGAATAGATAAAATGGGCTATCCCATCTACTTTAACCTGATAAATAGGCAGTTTTTTGGTCTTTGGATGTTTAGATAAGAGATAATTTATAAATATTACTCCCTTTTTCTCTAAATTCTTACCTGCTTTATCCATTTCCACTAATAATGCTAAAATGTCTTTAAACTGGTTATCCGTAAACTCCTTTTTATCCTTTAAAACAACTAAACTATTGCCTTCCCGCCCCAAATCTAAAAGTAGCTCATTCATATGTTGTTCGGTTTCAATATATTCTTCACGGCTGCCTCGTTTTATTTTATAAAGCGGCGGTTGCGCTATATAAACAAAACCTCCTTCGATTAGTTTCGGCATTTGCCGGTAAAGAAGCGTGAGCAATAGGGTACGAATATGGGAACCATCAACATCCGCATCTGCCATCAGAACTATTTTGTGATAGCGCAATTTAGCAACATCAAACTCTTCCCCAATCCCTGTGCCCAAAGCAGTTATAATCGTCCTTATTTCATCATTTGAAAGAATTTTATCCAAACGTGATTTTTCCACATTCAAGATTTTACCTTTAATCGGTAATATCGCCTGAAATCTGCGATCCCTGCCCTGTTTAGCACTACCGCCGGCTGAATCTCCCTCAACTATATATACCTCACAAAGTGCGGGGTCACGCTCAGAGCAATCAGCTAATTTCCCCGGTAAGCCCGCACTTTCAAGGGCGCCTTTTCTGCGTGTTAACTCTCTTGCTTTACGCGCCGCTTCCCGCGCGCGTGAAGCAACAATTACTTTATCGATAATTTTGTTGGCGACTGACGGGTTTTCTTCAAAATAACTGCTTAAAGCCTCAAGGCTGGCAGAAGCGACTAAACCTTCCACTTCGGAATTGCCTAATTTGGTTTTAGTTTGCCCCTCAAACTGCGGGTTAGGAACCTTTACGCTGATTACCGCGGTAAGCCCTTCTCTTACATCCTCTCCAGAAATAGATATATCATCGCCTTTAATTAAATTTTTATTTTTGGCATACTGGTTGATCGCCCTGGTAAGCGCAGATTTAAACCCCGATAAATGCGTCCCGCCTTCAACTGTATTGATATTATTTGCAAAAGAAAAGAGTGTTTCCGAATAGCCGTCATTGTATTGTAAGGCCACCTCTAAAATAACTTCGTCCTGCTCTTTTTGGTAGTAAACTACCTTATTATGTAAAGAATTTTTGTTTTTGTTTAAATACTCGACGAAAGAAACTACGCCGCCGGCGAATTCAAAGATTGCTTCTTTTTCAGTGCGTTCATCGGATAGCTTAATCTTCAAGCCTTTATTCAAAAAGGCAAGCTCTCTTAAACGCTGGGCTAATATATCATAAGAATATTCTGTTTTAGTAAAAATGGTCTTATCCGGCTTAAAGGTTACCTTGGTACCGGTAGAACTGCTTTTGCCGATTACGGTAAGCTTAGAAACGGTTTTACCGCGCTCATAGCGTTGGTGGTAAATTTTCCCGTCTCGTTTTACCTCTACTTCCAACCAATCCGAAAGAGCATTGACACAGCTCACCCCTACGCCGTGCAACCCTCCAGATACTTTATAAGCCCGATGGTCGAATTTACCGCCGGCATGCAAAGTAGTCAACGCCACCTCTACTGCCGGCTTCTTTTCGGTCTTGTGTATGTCTACCGGGATACCGCGGCCGTTATCAGCAACGCTTACACTATTATCAGAATGGACCTCTACTTCTATGCTATCGCAATGCCCGGCCAAAGACTCATCAACGCTATTATCGACAACCTCATACACTAAATGATGCAGCCCGCGCGAAGACGTATCCCCGATATACATTGCCGGACGGCGCCTTACTGCCTCTATCCCCTCTAAAACCTGAATAGTGGTCGCGTCGTAAGGCTTATTATCTTTTGGTTTGTTGTCTGATATGTTTTCTTTCTTCTTCATCTTTTTGGCCTATGGAAAAACGTATATCTTTTACCTGCGGCATTTCTCTGGTGAAACTCTCAAGAAGGCTGTCTTTTTTTAAGTTAAGATAATACAACCAGCTCGAAGAGTCAACACTTATGTTTAAAATGCCTTTCCTAAAATATTTTACTTTTACGTGGTTGTGCTCTTTTTTAGACAAAACCCTGCTTAGTATTAACTCAGGATTATTAAGTGGCGCCTCTTTTTTAACTTTTAGCCCTTGCATAAAAAACTGAAGGGTATTTTTAATGGGCTCCATTTTAACCTAAACGCATCGGCAATACAATATAAATATAATCTTTTAATCTTATGGCGCCGGGTTTTTCCGCGCCACTTAGTTCAAATTCAATATTTTCATCAGTGATATTTTTTAAAACATCTATTAAATAATTCGGGTTAAACCCTATAACTATTTCTTTGCCTGAATATTGCACGGGGATTTCTTCACGCGACTCCCCTATTTCAGGAGTAGATTTAGAAACAACCAATTTTTCTTTAAAAACTTCCAATTTCACCGCTTGATAATCCGGGGTAGATAATAAAGCCGCCCTTCTTACCGCCAATAAAAATTCCTCCCGTTTTGCTTTTATTTTATTGTCGGATGCCGGCGGGACTACTTGTTGATAATCTGGAAATTCCCCTTCGATAAGGCGCGATATAACAATAACATTCCCAAAATCAAACAACACTTGGTTCGACCCAACAATCAAAGAGAGCTCACCTTCTTCTTTTAAATTACGGATTAGTTCTTGTATTGTTTTTACCGGCACGATAATATTCAATTCTTTTTTAATATTTTCTTTGACCGCCTTTTCTATTACCGCCAACCTTTTCCCATCCGTTGCGACCACTAATAGTTTATTATGCGTTATTTTGAAAAGCATGCCGTTTAATATATATCTTGTTTCATCTAACGAAACCGCAAAAGAAGTCAGGGTTAACATATGTTTTAAACTCGCCTGTTCTAGTTTAATGACTTCTTTATCTTTAAATTCCGGCAATTTAGGAAATTCTTCGGAAGCTAAGCCCATAATTTTAAACTGGCAATGTTTGGTTTCTATGGTGACCATATTATTTTTTTTACTATTTATTTCTATTTCTGTTTCCGGTAATTCTCTAATAATATTACTAAACCTTCTTGCGGGGATAGTTACGGCCCCTACTTCATTTACATCCACAGGTATTACACAACTTATTCCTATATTAAGATCTGTCGCGGTTAATCTAATATTATCTTTATGTGCTTCTATTAAAATGTTGGAAAGTATTGGTAATGCTGCTTTAGAGGTAATTATGTTTTGAATTGTTTCTATACCTGCTAACAAAACTTCTTTCTTAATTTTAAATTTCATAAGTCCCCCTAATATTATTGTTTTTAGAATATAATATATATATCATAAAAATAGTAGTAGGAAAGAAAATTTTTGTTAATAACTCTAAATTAATTTTATTTCCAACACATTACGTAAAAAATATACCCGGTATAACCTATTAATTACTGTTTAATAACCTGTATTATCCTGTTAACCTTATCTTTTAAAGAATCATCCTTCATTAAATCAGCTTTTATCTTATTATAAGAATGTAAAACAGTAGTATGGTCTTTACCACCAAAATGTAATCCTATTTCCGGCAGGGATAATTCAGTTAACTCCCGGCTCAGATACATAGCAACTTGCCTGGGTAAAACAATGTTTTTGTTGCGCCTCTTCGTTTTTAATTCGCTCAAAGATACCCCGAATTCTTCCCCTACGCAGCGCTGAATAAAATCAACACTAACGGATTTTTTTGATTCTTTTAGAAGATCTTTTAAAACTTCTTTTGCCAAATCCGAAGTTACCGGCTTTTCTTCCAATAAAGAATAAGCAATAACTCTAATAAGGGCGCCTTCTAATTCACGTATGTTGGTTTTAACAAGCTGGGCTATAAAAAATATTACATCATCCGGTACAGCTATTGGTTCGCGCTCTATTTTTTTCTTTAGAATAGCAACCCTGGTTTCTAAATCCGGAGGCTGTATGTCTGTGGTCAACCCCCAACCAAACCTGGAAACCAGGCGCTCTTGTAAATTGGATATTTCTTTCGGCGGCCGGTCGGAAGAAATTATAATCTGTTTATGTGCGTCATAAAGGGCGTTAAAAGTATGGAAAAATTCTTCTTGGGTCGATTCCTTGCCGGCTATAAAGTGGATGTCGTCTATTACCAACACATCTGCATTGCGGTATTTTTGCCTAAAAAGCGCGGTAGAACGGTGTTGGATAGAATCAATGAGTTCGTTAGTGAATCTTTCTGAGGACATATAACAAATTTTTGCGTTCGGTGTGCGGCTTTTCACATGTTGGCATACTGCTTGCATAAGGTGTGTTTTGCCTAACCCTACCCCTCCGTAAATAAACAAAGGATTATAAGTTTTTGCCGGCGCTTCCGCTACGGCTAAAGAATAAGCATGGGCATGCCGGTTTGAAGGCCCGATGACAAAATTATCAAATGTATAACGTGGGTTTAAAAACTGAGTAGATGGCAACTCGTGGCTTTTGGGCTTAGCTGCGCTTTGGGGTTGTTGGCTGGCTGGCCCACGCCCCGGCTGGCCGGTGCTTATAACTATAGAAATATCGGACTTGGCGTGTTTACGTAACTCTTCTGCGATTAATTGGCGGTAGTGTTTTTCGACCCAGTCTTTAAAAAAACTGTCCGGGGCTTCTAAAATCAACTCTTTCTCTTTAGATTTTTTTGGCTGCAAAGGTTGGAGCCAGGTGTCGAATACAGTTTCACCCAGGCTGGCCTTTAAAGATTGGCAGGTTTGTTGCCAGAGTATTTCTATGTCGTGCATATTAACAGCTTTCTCGATATTAACAGTTTATCCACAAGTTGCATAAGTCTGTGGAAATAACTCTTTTCTTAATTTTGGTGTTATTATACAGCAATTTTTTAGGCAGTCAATAAAAAACTGCCCTGGCCAAAAATACCGCTCATATTAGAATGCGATATATTTTAACTTATAGTGTTGACTTAAGTTTTTTTTGTGTTATAATTTTTCGCTATTAGGAAAACCGGTTTAAAAATAACAAACTAAGCGGAGTCCCGATGAAAAAAAACCTAAAAACACCGACAAAAATTGTAGCAAAACGTAAGCGCGGTTTCCGCGCCAGGATGTCTAACAAGGCGGGTAGAGACGTGCTTTCCCGTCGACGAAGAAAAGGAAGACACAAACTCTCGATTTAATGTTAATAAGGTTAGTATTAGGCTTACTGGATATATATAAAAAGTATATAAGCCCGGCGTTGCCTTCTTCCTGCTGTTTTTGGCCCTCATGCTCACAATATACAAAAGGCGCTATTTTAAAATATGGTATTTTAAAAGGCGGCTATAAAGGCCTGAAGAGATTATTTTGTTGCCATCCGTTTTCCGGAAAAACCGGATACGATCCTGTAGAATGATTTAACGCCTGAACTTAATTGGATAGTTCGGCGTAAACCACTGCTTAATTTATGAATACTGAAAAAAGATTAATTCTGGCTGTAACACTTTCAATGATTGTTTTGTTAAGCTGGTCCGCATTTACATCAAAGACACAACTTACTGTGAATAAAGATGTTACAGATATAAGTGCCCCTTCTTCTTTACAGTCAAAACCGGATGTTAAGCCGGCGGAAATTAATGTTGCTGATGCTGTGGAATCTGTCCCGGGGAAAGAATTTAAATTTGCGCAGGGTAATTTTGATGTTGTTTTCGACGAGAAAAAAGCCTCTGTATTACGGGTAACCTTTAAAAAATACCAAGACTATAATTTTGAACTTTACACCGGTTTTGGTTTGGATTTTGGGAATTTGGTTTTTTCGTTGGATAGTTCAACATCCGATAGGGTTGTTTTTTCAGCCCAGGGTAATAATAAAAGGGTTATAAAACGCTTTATTTTCTCTAACGTTAGCTATAGCATGGGGTTAGAGGTTGAATATGAAAATATTTCTGATGGTGCTATTATTATTGATGCGCCGTTAACCTTGGGTGAGTTAGATTTCAGCAAAGATCCGGAATGGTCACGGTATCAAGATGTAGCTATTGTTGATACCGAAAAGGAAAAACATTTAGATGGCCGTAAAGATTTTAGCTCTAAACCTATTAAATTCATGGGTTTACGTGATAGATATTTTTGCTTAATTGTAGAGCCAAAAGAGAATAGCAGCGTAGGTTTTATTAAAAAACTCACTCCCCAAAGAACATCTGTTGAATTGGTAGCTCAGAATATTAATTTACAGCCGGGCCAGAAATATTTACAAAAATTCGATGTGTATTTGGGGCCGCAAGAATACAAGCTTATTAATAATGTCAAACCCGATTGGTCTATAATTATGAATTATGGGGTTTTTAATTTTATTGGCCATATCTTATTGCAAATATTAGCTTTACTATATTCATTATTACATAATTGGGGGTTGGTGATTATTTTATTAAGTGTGGTTATTTATTTTGTTTTATATCCTTTAAGTATAAAACAAATGCAGTCAATGCGTAAAATGCAATTAATCGGGCCTCAGGTAGAAGCCCTTAAAGCTACTTATAAAGATAACCCGCAGCGATTAAATAAAGAAGTATTGGAATTGTACAAGAAAAACAAAGTTAATCCTTTTGGTGGTTGTTTACCGCTTTTATTGCAAATACCCATATTTTTTGCTTTATATCAGGTTTTAGTACGTGCAGTAAGCCTAAAAGGCTCAAGTTTTCTCTGGATTAAGGATTTATCACAACCTGATAGATTGTTTATTATGCCTTTTTCTTTACCGATCATCGGTAGCGATTTTAATATATTGCCTATATTAATGGCCGCCGGAACTTTATTTCAGCAAAAACTTTCTCAAGTCGCGGCGAGTGAAGAGGCAAAGCAACAACAAAAAATCATGCTCATTATGTTCCCAATAATGATGTGCTTTATTTTCTATAAAATGCCGTCTGGTTTGGTATTGTATTGGTTTGTTAATAGCGCGCTAATGCTTGTTAACCAGCTACAAATTAAAGCTAAAAATGAGCAATAAAAAAGTGAGCCTTGAAATTGAAGGTAACACCATCGAAGAAGCAATCCAGAATGCGCTTAAGGAACTAAAACTCCCGCGGAATAAAGTTAAAATAGAGGTCCTTTGTGAAGAAGAAAAAGGATTATTTGGTATGCCCGGTGCAAAGCCGGCGAAGGTTAGAGTGAGCTCTATAAATACAAAATAAATCTCTTGACAGTAAGCGTCTTTTTTATATAATTAAGTATAGGATTTTAGGATGTTTCTCAAGGAACATTTCGTAACTATATATATTTAAATGGGTAAGATAATAACGATTTGCAATCAAAAAGGCGGAACAGGTAAAACAACCTCAGCAATAAATATCGCTACGTCTTTAGCCATCCTAAGTAAAAAAGTTTTACTTATTGATTTAGATCCCCAAGCGAATGCTACAAGCGGTATAGGTATTAATAAACATAGCGTTGAGAAAAGTACATATCATGTGTTGCTTGAAGAAACTGATTTAAAAGATGTGCTGCAAAATACGCAAGTTCCTAACCTTTTTTTGGCTCCCTCGAATTTAGACTTAACCGGAGCTGAGGTTGAATTAGTTGGTGCTTTGGGCCGTGAATACCGCTTAAAAAGAGCGCTAGCAAAAGAACGGGATAACTTCGATTTTATAATTATTGATTCACCGCCATCATTAGGTTTGTTGACAATAAATGGATTATGTGCGGCTGATTCGCTTATAATCCCCGTTCAATGTGAATATTATGCGTTAGAAGGATTGACGCAACTTACTCATACAGTTAAACTTGTGCAAGATAACCTTAATCCAAATATTGTTATTGAAGGCGTGCTTTTAACTATGGCTGATTTTCGTACAAATCTGACCAAAGAGGTTATACAAGAGGCCCGGAATCATTTTAAAGAAAAAGTTTATAATACGGTAATCCCAAGAAATATTCGCTTGACCGAAGCGCCAAGTTTTGGGAAACCAGTGGCTCTTTATGATAAAGAATCGCTGGGTGCGCAAAAATACGAAGAATTAGTAAGAGAAATACTAAAAATTCCGTTAGATGTAAAAAATGATGATGAGATTTTACAGGAAGGAGAGGCATAATGGAGCGTAAAGCTTTAGGCAAAGGTATTAGCGCATTGATACCTGAGCCTATTTCAGGGCGTAAAGAGGAGATTGTATATGTCCAAACTGACAAAATTAGGCCTAACCCTTATCAACCTCGTGAAGAATTTGATGATCAGTCTATTGTAGAATTAGCCCAGTCAATTAAAGAAAAAGGTATTATACAGCCCCCGGTAGTGCGCAGAAAAGGCGATTATTTCGAATTAATTGCCGGAGAAAGAAGGTTGCGTGCTGCTAAGTCATTGAATTTAAATGAGATACCAGTTATAGTTAAAGATGTTGATGATGAAAACTCTTTGGAATTAGCCCTTATTGAAAATATACAAAGGGAAAACCTTAATCCTATCGAAGAAGCCCATGCCTATCAATACCTTATTAATAAATTTCAAATGACCCAGGAAAAAATAGGTGAAGTACTTGGGCGTTCGCGCGTTATGATTACTAATATCTTGCGCCTTTTAAAATTACCCACGGAAGTTCAGGAGGAAATGAAAAAAAGCCGCATTTCATTTGCACACGGAAGGGCATTGCTGGAAATTGAAGATGCGAACTTGCAAAGAAAGCTAGCACAGGAAGTAATTTCCA
>Ga0082335_1004124_pt1 | contig 22497 bp, 21 predicted proteins | sample Subgrocontami58m_FD_72375 | JGI IMG/M metagenome (GOLD analysis project Ga0082335, IMG submission 72375) | Subsurface groundwater microbial communities from S. Glens Falls, New York, USA - GMW37 contaminated, 5.8 m (SPADES assembly) (version 2) ...
CCTCGCGCCCCTGCAGGACGCCCGCCAGCCCCAGACGCCGAGCGAAGCGGCGATTCCCGTCCAGGATCAGGCCGATGTGATGGGGGAGCGGCGCCCGGCGGAGTTCGGCCAGCAGCCGCCGCTCGTACAGGCGATACAGAATGGAGGTCAGCATCCGTCCGGACCCCCGGCCCGCGCCATCGCACCCGGGTGCAACACCTGTGTGATGGCCGCATCATTATACTCACCGGAACCCGTCAGGACAAGACGGCAGCCCCCTCGAGAGTCGGGACCGGGTTCCTGCCCGGGCCCGGACAGCGTGCCCTATCTGTCTGCCCTCTCCCTACCTCCAGGGGGTGAGCCACCAGAAGAAAGCCCGGGGAACATCCGCCGGGGCGACCATAGGCGCGCGGGCGATCTCGCGGTCTCCGACGCGGACGATCAGGCTGCCCACCGGCTGCCCCTTGCCCAGGGGCGCCCGCAGGCCGGCCTGGACGTCCACGGTGGTCCGGATGGCGTCCCGCTCCTCCCGCTTCACGAAGACGCGCAGGTCGCTTCCAGTGACAGGACGGAAGGCCCCGGTCGCCCTGGGCAGACGGATCTCCGACGAGAGCGGGACCCCGGCCTTTGCCACGGTGACCTCCACATATCGGCTGAATCCCTCCTCCAAGAGGCGCGCCGCCTCGGCGAATCGCGCCTTGTTGGTGGGCGCCGCCATCACGACGGTGATGAGGCGGAGGCTCCCCCGCTTGGCCGTGGCGGCGACACTGTACCCCGCCTCCCGGAAGTGGCCCGTCTTCAGACCGTCCGCCCCGGAGAACCGGCCGATCAGATGATTGCTATTGCGCAGGATGAACGTCTCCTGGCGGAAGGGGGCCTCGGAGGTGGACGTCCACCGGAGGATGTCCGGGAACTTCACCAGCTCCTGCGACAGGCGGGCCATGTCCCTCGGCGTGGTCACGTCCCCTTCCTGGCCGGGGCCGGGCGGCAGGCCGTGGACCGACGCAAAGCGCGTCGCGGTGAGCCCGAGGGCGGCCGCCCGCTCATTCATTCGGCTCACCGCTCCTGCGACGCTGCCGGCCAGTCGCTCGGCCAGGGCCGCCGCCGCGTCGTTGGCAGAGCCGATGAGCAACGCCGCCATCATGTCCTCGGCCGGGAAGGTCTCGCCAGCCTTCAAGAACACCTGGGAGCCGCCCATCTTGCTTGCCAGCGGCGAGGTGGGGACCGGATCCGCGAGCTTCAGTTGGCCGTCCCGGACGGCCTCCATCACCAGGAGGGCCAGCATCATCTTCGTCATGGAGGCCGGGGCGCCGGGGCGATCCGGCTCTTGGCTGCCCAGGACATCGCCCGTGGCGGCATTGATCGTGATCCAGGCGGGCGTCTCAGGCGGCGAGGCCCCTGCCGACCTGGTCCGGGGCTGCGCGGCGGAGACGGAGCGGCACAGGAGCACCAGGAGGAGTCCGCTCACGAGCAACAGGGAGGCGCCCCGCCCCCGCCACCATGATCCGCAACTCGTTGCCCCATCGCAGCTGATTCCTCGCGATCCGATCATCTGGATTCTCCCCCATCCACTATGTGTGAAGTCCACGTCCCGGCCAGAGCGATCGCCCTCACCTCTGCTGGATCAGCCTCACACCCTCCCGAGCCGCGAGGGCCTGGCGGGCCGCGCGGAGGTGGCGACATTCCCGCCGGAACTCCAGGAATCCCAGGCAGGAACAGGAGCCGGCCGACCACTGGCCGTCCTGCCGTGCCACTTCGATCCGGTAGGCCCCGCGCCCGTCGCGCGCGTCACAGACCGGCCCGTGCTGGCCCTGCGTCCAGGTAAGGTGCACACCGTCCGGCGGACCGTCCAGGAATTCGCGCAGGACCCCCTGGATCCCGTGGGCCGCGGGTCCGTGATGGTAGAACTGCTCCAAGAAGGCATTCACGCGCCGGTAGCCGCGGCGCAGCCCCTGCCAGAGCTCCTGAAGTGTCATCCGTGCGCTCCAGGCAGCCCGCCGAGGTGCGGCGGGACGCCTTCTCTCTGGCCTCCCGGTGGCACCCCCCGCTCCGAGCAGGACGCCGATGGACGCCTGGCGCCGTCGAAAGGTCGCCGGACTTTACCAGAGATGCTGTTCGAAGCCAACACCAGAGCGACACCCCAGGCCTCAGACAGTTCTTCCCGCCACAGGGCACGTCGGGTCCACAGGTGTCGCCAGCCTCGTCCTCTCCCCCGAAAAAGAGAGCGGGCAGGCCACACCGGCCTGCCCGTCTCTTGGCCCTCAGCGACCGAAACTTACGGCTTCATCGAGAGCGGGAAGGTGGGCCCTTTCGGAAGCTCATACTTGATGAAGGGGAATCCCTGGCTGGCGTGACAGCCGTTGCAGCCCTGGATCCCGTCCTTGAACGCCTTGTCGAACTTCTTGAAGTCCTTCGCCTTGATGGCCTCATTCAGGGGGTCGAGATAGGACTTCTCGAAGGCTTTCAAGGCCTGGGCCCGGGCCGGGCGGGTCGTTTCGCCGACCTCCTGGATCTCTCCTGCCTCCTTGATCTGATAGGCGGCCAGGCCCCAATTGCCGCCCTTGGCGGCATAGTAAGCGTTCGTGTAGCGGGCGCCGTACTCGATCATGACCGTCCCCAGCCCGGGCTGCAGCTCGGCCAGGGTCTTGAGTTTCTCCTCGGTGCTCCCCTTCAGCCAATCGGAGGCGGCGTACGCACCTGCGGTGATCAGCACGAGCGCCAGCGCCAAGACGGCCAGAATGCGCATGATTCGCATGATCCACTCCTCCCGTGCCTGATTGTGCCAGGCCGGCAAAACGACAGGGGGATGATCCATCCTCGTGACCCGGAAGCCGATGCGGCGAGGCCCGACCCAGCCAGGAGGCGGTCAGGATCCATTCATTGCTGCACGCTGTCTCGGATCAGTCGGAAGTCACGCGTCAGGCGTCGGGAGGAGGGGAGCGCAACGAGGCTGGGCCCCGAGAAACAAGATTTCCCAGCGCAATGTTGAGGAGCGCCCTCGGCTGCGGCGAACGCGCGGGGCCAAGGATGGTGAACTGGAATGCCGCGGAGGGAAGAATGGAGGATTCGAGGCCTGGTGAGAGCGGAGACCCCGGCTCGTCGTCGTCATCCGCCACGGCAAGCGCCGGAACCTGGGGCTGGACGAGGGCCACGAGGAGGACGACCAGGAGGATCGCCGCCCTGCAGCCATTCCCGCGGTCCCAGACGTGCTGGAGGATGGATCTCATAAGCCGCTGCCGAGGTACCACAAGCCTGGCTCCGCTCAGCTCCCGCTCACGCCTCCAGTACTCTAGCACACACGGAGCCGGGGGTGGGACCCTGACAAGGATCAAAGATTCTTGGTGTCAATGTTCGAACATTCAGGCGCCAACTGAAACCCGATCCCTCAAACAGGGACGAAAAAGGGGGCTGGCCTGTCCTCCGGCCAACCCCCTGGATATTCGTGGTGGGCGCTGCTGGGATCGAACCAGCGACCTCCGCCGTGTGAAGACGGCGCTCTAACCGGCTGAGCTAAGCGCCCGCTTGTCACCCGCCGGCGAACCGTGGCGGATCGCGAGAGGCTATTTTCATACCATAGCCCACCCGTGCGGTCCAGCAAGAATTTTCTGACTGGCCCCCCTGGCGGCACAGGGTGGACGGCACCACCTGTCCCCGCGCCGCCACCTGTGGGACCCTGGCAGGGCGCCAGAAAGACGACGGGCCACCTGGGAAAAACCCGGGTGGCCCGCCAAAGTCGCGTGCGAGTCGGGGAGCGGCTACTGCAGTGTGGCCAGGGCCTCTTCGGCCTTCTTCACCGAGTCGCCGTGATTTCCGGCCTTGTGCAGCTTGTCCGCCTCCTCCACCAGTGCCTTGGCCTTCTTTACCTTGTCGCTGTTCTGGTCCATCTTGACGATCTGGTCGTTGGCCTGCTTGATAAGACTCGGGCACTTGAAGGCGTATGCCGGCATGCCCACAGCCAGGACCAGGGTCGCCACCACGAGAACGAGCACCAGCTTCTTCACGGGATCACCCTCCTCTTCGTATGGTCAACGATTGTGAGACGGTGCACCCTACGCTGTCAGCCCTCACCCGTCAATAACAACCGATGAGGGCAGATGGTTCCCTCTGCGATCAGATTTTCCCGAAGCCGTCCCCGCCGAAGACCCCGGGCGGGCTGCCCCACCATGGGGGATGGGCCACCCGACGACTCCCTTCCCCTCCCGCGGGGCCGGGGCCTCTTTCGGCTTGCCTTCGCCGCCCGATCCGGACTACTCTTGACCCCGCTTGCCTCCCCCAGGCATATCGGTTCCGGCTGGCACTCTCTTGCAGGCCCCGGACCCGCGAACACCAGAAGACCAGAGGCGATTGTCCCCCGCCCTTCCCACGCGGGGTGGAGCGGTGCGGAGGCCGACCATGCAGACGACGGTCCAACCCGAGGCCTTTCAGGAACTCCAGCAGAGGCTCGCCTATGCCGAGCATCTGCAGCAGATCGTCAACCAGATCCACTCGGCCAAGGATCTGGATCACATCCTGGTGGACCTGAAGGACGAGATCCTCGGCCTCTTCGACGCGGAGCGGCTCACGCTCTACGCCGTGGATGCCGAGCGGAAGGAGATCTACTCCAAGTTCCTGGACATCGACGAAGTCAAGGAGATCCGCGTCCCCATCAGCGAACAGAGCATCGCCGGCTTCGTGGCCAAGTACCGCCGGCCCATCAACATCGGCGACGCCTACAACCGGGTCGAGCTCAACGCCATCAGCCCCGCCCTGATCTTCGACAGCTCCTGGGACACGAAGAGCGGTTTCCGGACGAAGCAGATCCTGACCTACCCCATCGTGGCGGAAAACAAATACCTGGTGGGCGTCATCCAGCTCGTCAACAAGAAGAGCGGCGGGCACTTCACCAAGAAAGACGAGGAGTCGGTCGTCGAGATCACCAAGACGCTGGGAATCGCCTTCTATACCCAGTTCAAGCTGGCCCGGAAGACTCCCACCAAGTTCGACTCCCTGGTGGCCAACTCCCGCATCACCCAGGCCGAACTGGATGTCGCCATCGCCGAGGCCCGCAAGGGGCAGACGGACGTCGAGTCCATCCTGCTGGACAAATACAAGGTCCCCAAGGCGGAGATCGGGAAGTCCCTGAGCCAGTTCTACAAGTGCCCCTTCATCGAGTACGACGGGCGGACGGTCATCGACCCCGAGCTGCTCAAGACCCTGAACATGGACTACCTCAAGAAGAACTTCTGGATCCCGCTGAAGCGCGACAAGGACGGGATCCAGGTCCTCATCGACGACCCCAACAACCTGGACCGGCTCCAGGACATCAAGCGCATCTTCCCCGGCCGGAACATCCAGTTCGCCGTCGGATTGCGGCGGGACATCCTCCAGTTCCTGTACGCCGCCAGCGGCGAGGCGGATCCCCTGGCGGCCAGGGGCTCCATCGCCGAGATCATGGGGGAGCTGGTGAGCGAGGCCGAGCTGGAGAAGCAGGAGGACGTCAGCACCGCGGCCATGGACGAAAACGACAGTGCGATCGTCCGGCTGGCCAACCAGATCATCACGGACGCCTACAAGCAGGGGGCCTCGGACATCCACGTCGAGCCCTACGGGGAGAAGCGAGAGACGATGATCCGGTTCCGGGTGGACGGGAGCTGCTTCGAGTACCAGAAGATCCCGCCGACCTACCGGCGGGCCCTGGTCTCCCGGTACAAGATCATGTCCCGGCTGGACATCGCGGAGCGGCGCAAGCCCCAGGACGGCAAGATCAAGTTCCTGGTGGGCAACAAGGAGATCGAGCTGCGTGTCGCCACCGTTCCCACCGCCGGCTTCAACGAGGACATAGTGATGCGCATCCTGGCGGCCAGCGAGCCCCTGCCCCTCGAGAAGCTGAACATGTCCGAGCGGAACCATCGGGAGATGAAGAACGTCGCCGCCAAACCCTACGGGATCATCCTGTGCGTGGGGCCCACCGGATCGGGCAAGACCACCACGCTGCACGCCATCCTGGGCTACATCAACACCCCCGAGCGGAAGATCTGGACCGCCGAGGACCCGGTCGAGATCACCCAGTACGGGTTGCGGCAGGTCCAGATGCAGCCGAAGATCGGCCTGACCTTCGCCGCCGCCATGCGGGCCTTCCTGCGCGCCGACCCCGACGTGATCATGGTGGGCGAGATGCGCGACAAGGAGACGGCCGAGACCGGGATCGAGGCCTCCCTGACCGGGCACCTGGTCTTCAGCACCTTGCACACCAACAGCGCCGTGGAGACGGTCACCCGCCTCCTGGAAATGGGCATGGATCCCTTCAACTTCGCGGACGCCTTGCTGGGTGTCCTGGCCCAGCGGCTGTGCAAGACCATCTGCAAGGAGTGCAAGGAGAAGTATCATCCGCCCAAGGAGGCCTTCGAAGAGCTGGCCTTTAGCTTCGGAGAGGAGGCCTTCGTCACGCTGGGTTACAAGTACGACGACAGCTTCGTCCTGTACCGGGGAAAGGGCTGTGAGACCTGCAAGAACACCGGCTACAAGGGGCGGACGGGCCTGCACGAGCTCCTGATCGGGACTGACGACATCAAGCGGATGATCCAGAAGCGCGCGACGGCTGAAGAGCTCTTGAAGGTCGCCCGTGACCAGGGGATGACGACCCTGGTCCAGGACGGGGTGATCAAGGTGATCCAGGGGTGGACCGACTTCAAGCAGGTCAAGGCCGTCGCCATCAAGTAGCCATGGCCGAAGGCAGGATCGTTCAGAGGCCGGCCACTGACCGGCCCCCGGCATTTTTGGATATCAGTTGGAAGGAAGGCGGAGGCGCCACTGGCGGGGACGGAACCTGCCGGCGATTCGGGATGTGCCGGATCAGGCCTGGGCGATCACGTCGATCTCCACCGACGCCCCGCGGGGCAGCGACGCCACGCCGACGGTGGAGCGCACCGGCTTGTCCTGGGGGAAACACTCGCCGTACACCTCGTTCATCTTCTGGAAGTCGCCCAGGTTGGTCATATACACGGTAGTCTTCACCACCCGGCTCATGGAGGTGCCCGCCGCCTCCAGGACCACCCGGAGATTCTCCAGCACCTGGCGGGTCTGGGCGCCGATGCCTCCCTCCACCATGGCGCCGGTCTGGGGGTCCAGCGGGATCTGGCCGGAGGTGAATACCCAGCCGTCGAGCTTCAGTGCCTGCTCGTAGGGGCCAATCGCCTTGGGGGCTTTGTCTGTCTTGATCACCTCTCGCTTCATGTCTCCTCCTGACATCTCCAATTAAAGGGTCCGGGATGAAACCGCAAATGGACGCCAATTAACGCGAATCAGGACTTCCGATCCAAAAAAGAGGAATGGCGTTCATTTGCGTTCATTGGCGGTTGCAATATCTACTCCCGGGCAACGGAACTCAGGAGATGATGGGCGGCCTCGGCCACACGCTGTGGCAGGCCCCCCACCGTTCGCAGCTCCTCGACCGAGGCTGCGCGCAGGCGCTTCAGGCTCCCGAACCGCTGGAGGAGCAGGCGCTTTCGCCGCGCCCCAATCCCCGGGACCTCATCCAGGACGGAGCGCAGGCCGCTCTTCCCGCGGAGGCTGCGATGGTACATCAGGGCGAAGCGGTGCGTCTCGTCCCGCACCTGCTGCAACAGATGCTTTCCCCGCGAGCCGTCCGGAAGGCGAATCGGCTCCGGGGCATCCGGCCGGAAGACCAGCTCCTCCTCCTTGGCCAGGCTCGCCAGGGGCAGGTCGGTGAGTCCCGCCTCTTTCGCGGCCAGGATCCCCGCGTTGAGCTGGCCGCGTCCCCCGTCGATCAGTAACAGGTCGGGCAACGGCCAGTCCTTCTTGCCGAATCGCCGCCCCAGGACCTCCCGCACCATGGCGTAGTCGTCGGCGCCCAGTACCGTCCGAATCCGGAAGCGCTTGTACTCCTGCCGGCGTGGCTGCCCGTCCACGAACGTGACCAGGGAGCCCACCGCCAGGACCCCAGAGATGTTGGAGATGTCGGTGCCCTCGATCCGCCGCGGGAGGCGGGGCAGGCCGAGGGCGTGCTGCACCTCCAGCATGGCCCGCTGGCGCGCCGCGGACGATGTGAGGCTCTGCGCCAGCATGGCCCGGGCGTTGCCCACCGCCATCTCCACCAGGTGCGCCTTGGGGCCGCGTTCGGGGACGCGGATTTCCACCTGCTGGCGAGCCCGCGCCGACAGCATGCTCGCCAGCAGATCCGCCTCCGCCGGCAGGTGGGACGTCAGGATCGTCTTGGGGATGTGGCGCGCTCCCAGATAGTACTGGGCCAGCAGCGATCCCAGCACGCCGGCAGCGCCCTCCGGGGGTACCCAGCCGACGGGCCGGTGGCCCGAGGTCGGCTGGGTCCCCGCCTCGAAGGCGAAGCTGTCCTGCCCGATCAGCCGGCCGCCCCGGACCACCAGGAGCTGGATGTGCAGCTCGTTCCCCTCCTGGACCAGCCCGAAGACGTCCTGGTCCTCGCCCCGGGCGGAGATGACCCGCTGGTTCTCCGTCGCGTGCCGGAGGGAAGCGATCTGGTTGCGCAGCTGGGCGGCGCGCTCGTACTGCAGCCGCTCGGCCGCCTCGTGCATCTGCCGCTCGAGTTGCTGGATGACCTCCTGGTCCTTCCCCTCCAGGACCAATCGGACCTTCTGCACGATCTCCGCGTATTCCGACTGGGTCACCAGCCCCTCGCACGGCCCCAGGCACCGGCCCAGGTGATATTCCAAACAGAGGGTGCGCCCCGCGATATTGCGGCAGGTCCGCAGAGGAAAGGTCCGGTTGAGCAGCGCCAGGAGGTCCCACATGGTCCCGGCCGGAACGTAGGGGCCAAAATAGAGGGCGCCGTCGTTCTTGATCCGCCGGCTCACCTGGAGGGCCGGGAACGGATCCTTCAGGTCCAGCCGGATGAACGGGTAGTGCTTGTCGTCCCGCAGGACGATGTTGTACCGGGGGACGCGCTGCTTGATGAGATTGCTCTCAAGGATGAGCGCCTCCAGCTCGTTGGCGGTGAGGAGGAATTCCACGTCGGCGATCTGCCCCACCATGGCGCCGAGGCGCTCGGCGTCGTAGCCGAAGTCCCGGTCGGTGAAGTAGGACTGGACCCGCTTGCGGAGGGAGAGGGCCTTGCCGATGTACAGCAGGTCGCCGCGCGCGTCCTTGAAGAGATACACGCCGGGGGCGTCAGGGAGGCCGTGGATCTTTTCCTGGAGGTCCATAGGTGAGCCTGAGGGTGGGCTCCCAGCGGTCAGCTATCGGCTATCAGCCCCGGGATGCTCCGGAGCGCCGGGTCTGGATTATGGGCTCGGAACCCGGCACCGTTCATTCCGAAGCCGAAAGCTGACTGCTGAAGGCTGAAGGCTCGTGGTGAAAGAAACGCTCGCACACATCCTTGCCCTTGTCAAGACGCGCCACGGAGGGGCTTTGTCCTTGACAACCCCTGCCGTTTGGGCTACTTAGCGCCTGTATCAACGCCGATCGGGACTGGCCCATCCCGTCGCGGACAGACAGTGCTTCGGGCCGGGACGCGTATGACGGCGGGTTCCTCGCAGGAGCGCGGCATGGCAAGCACCGAGGCCTCTCCGGTCCGGGCAAGCATCCTGGTCGTGGACGACGACGTCGGCGTCCGGGAATCCTTCGAGGCCGTGCTGGCGAAGGACTACGACCTTGTCTTCGCAACCCAGGGCCCCGAGGCGCTGCGCATCCTCAGCACCCGGGATATCAACCTGGTGCTCCTGGATATCCGCATGCCCGGCATGGACGGGATCGAGGTGCTGCGCAGAATCAAGGAGCTCAACGAGCAGGGCGACGTCATCGTGGTGACCGCGGTAAAGTCCCTCAAGACGGCGGTCGAGGCGATCAAGCTGGGCGCCTTCGACTACATCACCAAGCCCTTCGACATTCACGAGATCCTGGCCCTCATCAAGCGCGTGGTCGAGAAGCAGGAATTGGTGAAGGAGGTGATGTACCTCCGGTCCGAGGTGGCGCGGGATCACCGCTTCGAGAATCTGGTCGGGCGCAACGTCCGGATGCAGGAGATCTACACCCTGATCGCGCGGATCGCCGACAACAACGCCACGGTGATCCTCAGTGGCGAGAGCGGGACCGGGAAGGAGCTCCTGGCCCGCGCCATCCACCAGCAGAGCAACCGGGGGCAGCGCCCCTTCGTCGCCGTCAACTGCGCCGCCATCCCCGCGGAGCTGTTGGAGTCGGAGCTCTTCGGCCACGAGAAGGGGGCCTTCACCGGGGCCATCGCCACCAAGGTGGGGAAGTTCGAGCTGGCCACGGGGGGGAGCCTGTTCCTGGACGAGGTGGGCTCCATGCGGCTGGACCTCCAGGCGAAGATCCTCCGGGCCCTCCAGGAGCGGGAGGTCGAGCGGGTGGGGGGCACCCGGACCATCAAGATCGACGTCCGGGTCATCGCCGCCACCAACCGGGACCTGAAGCGGGCCGTGGAGGAGGGGACCTTCCGGGAGGACCTCTACTACCGCCTGAACGTGGTCCCCATCACGCTGCCTCCGCTACGGCAGCGGAGGGACGACATCCCCCTGCTGGTGGAGCACTTCATTGCGAAGTACAACCGCGAGTTCAACCGCAAGGTCAAGGGCTTCTCCGCCGGGGCCACCGCGGCCCTGTACCAGTACGACTGGCCCGGGAACGTGCGCGAGCTGGAAAATGTGATCGAGCGCGCCGTGGCGCTGGCCCAGAGCGAGACCATCTCCTTGCGGGAGCTTCCCCTCGACATCTCCATCCTGGGTCCCGACACGATCGAGGATACTCACAAGGCTGGGCTGAGCCTGCGCGAGGCCCGCAACTATTTCGAGAAGCAGTACATCCTGAATATCCTGGAGAGAGTCCGGTGGAATCAAACCGAGGCGGCCCGGATCCTCGGCCTGCATCGCAACACACTGCTCTGGAAGCTCCAACGTCTGGGCATCGAATCCCGCCCCCACGCGCTCACCGCCTGACCAAACGTTTTGCCCGATTTTTTGTGCACATTGCATAAGAATTTGTGAATGGTAGTAACTCCCTACCACCGTTGCCGTTTCCGGCACTTCGCCCTCAAGATTTCGCAATGAGACGCCTGAGGCTGCCCAAGCTATTGGGCAAACCCATTTCCAAGAGCCTTCCTGTCCCATTGATGTAATTGCGCGCCAATTGTGAAGGTTTAGCGTCCCCCATACTCTCCGATCTTTCCTGGCATGAACCCTGCTCTCTCAAGGGGCTATCAAGGGATCGCGTTCATAGTCCGGAAAAAGTCTTCAGATCCTGAAGGGCGCAGTAAACAGCGAGGGGTGAAGGAGGAACGGTCATGAAGAAGCTCATCGTGTTGGTCCTGGTGGTGCTGGGCCTGTTGGCGATCATGCCGGCGATGGAGATCGACTCCTCGACCCAGGTGTTCAGCCGCGCTGGTTTCGCGGAGGGCGGTCCGTAGTCAACCTCTTCGATCCGCGCTTTTAAGGATCGAATTAACAAGGGGATGAGGTGAACACCTCATCCCCTTGTTTTTCCTACGGTTCAGGTCTTTTAATAAGCTCTGGATTTACCTTGACAACCCTTTCCACGGTTGTTAGGTGTGATTCCTGACTTGCTGGTCGCTTGTGCTTTCGAGGACCCCCCTGAGACTGGAGTGAGGAAAAAGACCCGGTGATGGTTTCCAAAAGAATATCGGGTGATGTCCCGCGTTGGAAGATTGTCCTCATAGCGGTGATCCTTGGGACCCTCGGGGTGTGTTCCGTATTCGCTGCGCAGGATAAAGCGTCCGCGCGGCCCGGAACCGAGCGCCAGGGAGGCGTCTATCGACGTTCCTTGAACAACCCTGTTACCCTGGACCCCGCCCGCCCCAACGACATCTTCGGGCGTACCATCGCCAACCAGCTTTTCGATGGGCTGGTCCAGTTTGATGGTGCTCTCGCCATAAGGCCTGCCATCGCTGAAACGTGGACCGCCTCCCGCGACGGGCTGGTGTGGACCTTCACCCTGAAGAAGGGCGTGAAGTTTCACCATGGCCGCGAGGTGACTGCAGAAGACTTCGTATACTCCTTCACCCGGATCGTCGATCCCGGGACGAAATCGGCCGGCGCGGCCCTCTTCATGAAGATCAAGGGGGCGCGCGAGTTCGCAGAGGGGCGCGCGACCAGGGTCGAGGGCCTCGCGGCCCTTGATTCGTATACACTCCGGATCACCCTGGCCGAGTCCCAGGCACCTTTCGTCTCGTCTCTTGCCGTGGGCTTCGCAAAGGTGGTCCCACGGGAGGTTGTGGAGAAGCTCGGCGAGGATTTCGGTCGCCAGCCGGTGGGCACCGGGCCCTTCAAGTTCGTCGAATGGGTTCGGGGCAAGCAAATCACCCTCGCTGCCAACCCGGATTACTTCGAGGGACGCCCGAACCTCGACCGGCTGGAATACCGAATCTTCACCGGCGAAGTCCTCGACGAGACGTTCGGGGAGTTCGAGCGAGGGAACCTAGAGGACGCAGGGATTCCCGCACGAGAGCGCCCACGGCTCCTTAATGGACGAAAGTACCAGTTCGTCCGGCGGGCCGTTCTCGGTATCTCCTTCCTGGGGATCAACACGGCCGAAACACCCCTCGACAATCCGCGCGTTCGCCAGGCTCTCAACTACGCCATCGACCGCCGCATCATCGTTCGTGAGATCTACCATGACCAGTACCTCCCAGGCGTTGGGATCCTCCCGCCGGGCACCTACGGCTACGACCCGAAACTCGGCGGCTACCCCTACGATCCCAAAAAGGCGGCCGAGCTCCTTGCCGCTGCGGGCTACCCGGGTGGAAAGGGCCTGCCGGTTATCCACATCTGGTCGGCCCGGAAAAACGAAGAGGCCATAGCAGAACACGACGCCATCGCCAGGTCCCTGGCTGCCGTGGGGATAAGGGCCGAGGTCCACTACAATACCAACTGGCCCGAATACAAGGCTCAGGTCTACGCGGGAAAGCTGCCGATCTTCCGGTACAGTTGGTACGCGGATACACCTGACCCCGAGACCTTCCTGGGACAGCTCTTCGACTCCAGGAGCACCGATAACATCACCCGGTACCGCAATCCGACCGTGGATTCCCTCCTCCAGCGGGCTCGCCTCGAGCCTGACGCGCAGAAAAAGCTCCGGCTTTATCAGGAGGTGGAACAGCGGATTGTCAGCGAGGCACCCCTCATGGTGCTGAGTTACTATACCTATGAGCGGGTTTTCCAGCCCTACGTGAAGGGAATCCAGGTGAGCGCCCTTGGGGACCCCTACATTCCCATGAAGAAGATCTGGATCGAACGGGGCAAGGGGGAGTAGGCGCGCCCCGGCGGGAGCGCCGGCGCCATGGCGATGGACCTCACGCTTCGCACAAAGTTCATCCTCGTCGTCAACCTCCTGGTAGTGCTGCTCGTCGGCAGCGCGGCCTTCCTGATGGAGTTGCGGCAGCGCAACGCCATCGTCGAGGAGGTGAAGAAACGCGCCCTGATCCTGGCCCGGGGCCTGGCCGAGGCCAGCGCCAACTCGCTGGTCACGTACAATTACGTGGGGGTGGAACAGAGCCTGGCCGTGGCGACCAGGAGCCCCGACGTGGTGTATGCCGTGGTCCTGGACAAGGAGGGCAACATCGCGGCGAGCAGCGTCCGGTCCGCGCCGATCCAGCGGCTCCTGGCGGGCACGGACGTGACCCCTCCCCCGGCGGGGACCGATCCGATCATCCGCCAGCGCCGGATCCCCGGCTCTTCGGACGAGACCGTGTATGATGTGTGGGTGCCGGTCGCCATCGAGGGCTCCGACCAGCGCTGGGGAACGGCTCGCGTGGGCGTCTCCCTCGAGAGCATGCACCAGGAGATCGCGCGGACCCGGTGGCAGATTGCGGCCATCGGCCTCATATCTCTCGTCGTCGGTAGCCTGAGCTCCATTGTGCTGGCTCAGCGGATCACCAAACCTCTCCAGGCCCTGACCCGCGGCGTGGCGGCCGTGGGCCATGGCGACCTGACCCAACGGATAGACATCCAGACCAAGGACGAGCTGGGCGAGCTGGCCCACGCCTTCAACGACATGACCGCCCAGTTGGCCCGGGTGCGCGACCTGGAGGAACGCCTGCGTCGCGCCGACCGCCTGGCGGCCCTGGGGACCATGGCCGCCGGGATCGCCCACGATATCCGCAACCCCCTCACCTCCATTCTCATCTTCTCCCAGCTCATGTCCCTCCACCACGACGACCCCGACGTCCGGCAGAAATTCGACCGGGTCGTGCCGCGGGAGCTGGAACGGGTCCAGGGCGTCATCGAGGACATGATGGAGTTGGCGCGGCCGGCCGCCCTCAACCTCGAGCCCACCAACCTGAACGAGGTGCTGACCCAGGCCCTGGAGCTGTACGAGGAGCAGGCGGCCACCCAGGGCGTGAAGGTCGCCCGGGAGTTCGACCCCGATCTCCCGTTTTGCAACGCCGACCGGAAGCGCCTCCACCGGTGCTTCAGCAACCTCCTCGCCAACGCCATCCAGGCCATGCCCAAGGGGGGTGATCTGGCCGTCCATACCAGCCTGGTATCGGACGTCCACGCGGCCGCGTCGCCGGCGGCAGGCGCCCCCTCCGACGCCATGATCCGCGTGACCATCGCCGATACGGGACAGGGCATCCCGCCCGACCACCTCTCCCGCATCTTCGACCCCTTCTACACGACCAAAGAGAAGGGGCTGGGGCTGGGCACGGCCATCACCCACCGCATCGTCGAGGACCACAAGGGGAGCATCGACGTGCAGAGCCAGGTGGGCCTCGGCACCACCTTCACCATCCACCTGCCGGTGAGCCCGTAGCCTCCGCCTCCCCCCACGCCCGATCCACGCCCGATTACTCCTCCTCCCAGTGCGACGAATTCCCCGAGGCCCCCGGAGAGTGGGGTAACCACAGATGGACGCAGATAATCAAAGGCTGAACGAAATTTCCGGCAAAGTGATCGGTGCGGCTATACGGCTTCAGGTCAAACGGATCGTCCGGGACTTTTGAAAGGCATCAGCGTGCATCTGCGTGTATCTGCGGTTGCGCCTAGGGGGACGGTGCGAATTCCGTTGACAGCCAAAAGAGGCGGATTGTATTTTCCGCCTGCCTGCACATCACCATGAAAACCCACGCGACCATCCGCCTCGAACACGTGACCAAGCGATTCGCCCTCGGACCCGACGGCGGATTCACGGCCGTGGAGGACGTGTCCCTGGAAGTCCTGGCGGGCGAGTTCGTCTCGGTGGTGGGTCCCTCCGGGTGCGGAAAGTCCACGGTGCTGGGGATGATCTCGGGGCTCCTGCCTCCCAGTGCGGGACGCATCCTCGTCGAGGGGGAAGAGATGTCCGGGATCAACAAGAAGCTGGGCTACCTCTTCCAGCGGGACGCGCTCTTCCCCTGGAAGACGATCCTGGACAACGTGGCGGTCCCCCTGCTCTTCCGCGGATGGGATGCCCGGACGGCGCGGGCGCGGGCGCACGAGTGGATTCAGCGGGTCGGCCTGGCCGGATTCGAAGGCTACCATCCCCACCGGCTCTCCGGCGGGATGCGCAAGCGCGTCTCCCTGGCCATGTGATCAAGGCCAAGCAACAGGGGAAGGAGCTGCGGATGATCGTCTCCTTCACCCACCTGCCGGGCACGCCCCTGGTCGTCAACACGAAATACCGCAATGAGATCAAGAGCCCCAAGGATCTCCGGGGTCGCCCGGTGGGGGTGACCGCTCCGGGGTCGGCCACGGATCTCCTGATGCGCTACATGATGAGCAAGGAGGGGGTCCGGCCCGAGGAGATGAAGATCATCGGCGTGGGAACCAACACCATCGTGCCGGCCATCGAAAACGATCAGGTGGTAGCCGCCATAGGCGTGGACCCGTGGGTCACCCACCTGGTAAAGCGGGGGAAGGGATTCCTCCTGGTGGACCTCCGGACGGAGAAGGACACCCGCGCCGTCTTCGGCGGGCCGTACCAGTTCACCGGGCTCTTGGCCCGGGCGGACGTCATCGAGCGGCGGCCCGCGATGATTCAGAAGGTGGTGAACGCCCTGGTGAAAGCCAACCGCTGGATGGCGACGACCCCGGTCGAGAAGTGGGCGGACGTCCTGCCCCCAGAACTCGTGGGTGACCGGGCCACCTGGATCGAGTCGTTCAAGGCCTCGAGGGAGACGTTCACGGCCGACAGTCTCCCCACCCGGGAGGCGGTTATGACCGTCCTCCGCACCTTCGAAGCCGTCGGGCAGATCCCCAACGCCACCAGGATGGATCCCGACGGGCTGATCGACACCCGGTTCGTGCGGAAGGCACTGGAGCGCAAGTAAACCGTTCGGCTGTTCGGTGGTTCGGGGGCACCCACTGCACCGCGGTCCGCTTGGGAGCGGATCGCGGTGCAGTGGGTCCCGGTGGTTCCCGAACGACCGAACTGCCGAACGGTCGAACTGCCGAACGCTTTAGAAGAGACGGAGGCCGTCCCGGTCAATCGCCAGGACCAGCGCGCGGGAGGTCACGTTCGCCTGCGCCTTCCAGCAGGCCGCCATTCGCTGCCCGATCTCGCCCCCGTCCCCGGCGGTAAGCGCCAGGAGCGTCGGCCCGGCCCCGCTCAGGAAGCAGGCCAAGGCACCCGCCCGTTCCCCCTCCGCCAGCACCTCGGCCATACCCGGCACCAGCGCCGCCCGATAGGGCTGGTGCAGCCGATCCTGCGCGGCCTCGCGAAGAAGGTCCAGGCGGCCCGCGGACATGGCCGCCAGGAAGAGGGCCACCCGTCCCACGTTGAATACTGCGTCGGCCCGGGGCACCGTGGAGGGCAACGCCTTCCTGGCCTTGGCCGTGGAGAGGTGAAACTCGGGTATGACGGCGATGGCCTGCAGGGTTTCAGGGACCGGGAGCTTCACGCACCGGACCTTCCCCTCGACCAGCGTGGAGACGGTGAGGCCGCCAAGCAGGGCTGGCGTGATGTTGTCCGGGTGCCCCTCGAAGGGGAGCGCGAGGTCCAGCATCTCCTCGGGACCGAGGACTGCCCCGGCGAGGGCCGCGGCCGCGGCCACGCCGCCGAGCGCGGCTGCCGAGCTGCTGCCCAGGCCGCGACTCAGTGGGATGCGGTTCAGCATTCGGACCCGGAGGCCGCCGGCCCGGACGTTTAGCCGCTCCAGCGTCTCGGCCACGCTGCGGGCGACCAGGTTCCGCTCGCCCAGGGCCTGGAGCCGCTCCGCCCCCTCCCCCTCGACCTCCAGCGTGAGGCCGGTGCCTGTGAGCTCCACCTCGATCTCGTTGTAGAGCGCGAGGGCCATCCCCAGGGCATCGAATCCCGGACCCAGGTTGGCCGTGGAAGCCGGCACCCGCACCCGAACCTGTCGCCGATTGGTCATGACCGCCCCCCTGTACGCGCGGAACGGATCCGCCTGCCCTGTATACCCCAAGCCTGCCGCACACCGCAAGTCCTCTCGCAGCCTCATTCGTGGCTGCGACCCGTCCCGAGAGCAACAGGGAATGGTAGGCGTTGGCCCCGCCCCACTCGAAGGTGGAGCTTGATCCTTCACCACATCCGGTCGAGGATGAATCGCCACCCGACTGACAGACTTGACTTCCAGGTTCCCTGGGGCTATAAAGCCTCGGTGGAGGCAGCCATGCTGAACGGCAAGCGTCTCGCATTCGTGGGCGGGGGGAACATGGCCGAGGCCATGCTCCGCGGGCTCCTGGCAGCCAAGCTCATGGGCCCGGATGATGTGTTCGTCTCGGACGTGCGGGAAGACCGGCTCGCCTATCTCCAGGAAACCTACCGCGTCCATACCTCGACCAGCAACGCCGAGGTGGCGAGCAAGGCGGAGGTCCTGGTCCTGGCGGTCAAGCCGCAGATCATGGGCCAGGTCCTGGATGGCCTGATTGACGTCGTCAACGGCGAGAAGCTGCTCGTCTCCATCGCCGCGGGGATCACCACGACCTTCATCGCCGACAAATTTCCCGGCCCGGTGCGGGTCATCCGGGTCATGCCCAACACGCCGGCCCTGGTCCTAGAGGCCGCCAGCGCCCTCACCCGCGGCAGCCGCGCCACCCTCGAGGATCTGGAGATCGCCAAGCGCCTCTTCCAGGCCGTGGGCAAGGTGGTGATCGTGGACGAGTCCCTCATGGACGCGATCACAGGCCTTTCGGGTAGCGGCCCGGCCTACATATTCCTCATCATCGACGCCCTCTCCGACGCCGGGGTGAAGGTCGGCCTGTCCCGGGACGTGGCCCAGCTCCTGGCGGCCCAGACGGTCCTGGGGGCCGCCCGCATGGTGCTGGAAACCAAGAAGCACCCGGGTGAACTGAAGGATATGGTCACCTCGCCCGGCGGGACCGCCATTGCGGGCCTGCACACCCTGGAGCAAGGCGGGCTGCGGACCACCCTCATCAACGCCGTGGAGGTGGCCACCCTCCGCTCGAAGGAGCTGGGGCAGCGATGACCCCCGCCATCCGGCCTCCCCGGCCGCGCGAGGGTACCTGATGTTCATCGCTGGCAACTTCCTCGACGCCGTGGCCCGGGTGCTGGACATCGCGCTCACGGCGTACTACTGGATCATCATCGTCCGGGCTCTCGTCTCCTGGGTGAACCCGGACCCCAGGAACCCCCTCGTCCAGTTCCTCCAACGCGCCACAGAGCCAGTCCTGGCACCCATCCGCCGCTGGCTGCCCACCTGGCGATGGGGGATCGACTTCTCGCCCCTGGTGGCGATCCTGGCCGTGATCTTCGTCCAGCAGTTCCTGGTGCGGTCGATCGGAGAGTTGGCCTGGAGGATGCGCTGATGGAGCTGTCCCCGCTCGAGATCACCCAACGGGAGTTCGCGAGGAAGTTCCGCGGCCTGGATCCCGAGGAGGTGCAGACCTTCCTGGAACAGATCGCGGAAGAGATGACCCAACTCGTGCAGGAGAACACCGACCGGGCCGCGCAGATCCAGCGCCTGGAAGCGCAGATGCGGGTCCATCAGGAACGGGAGGACTCGCTGCGCAACACCCTGGTCACCGCGCAGAAAATGACCGAGGAGATCAAGGCCAACGCCTCGCGCGAGGCGGACCTGCTCATGAGGGAGGCGGAGCTGAAGGCAGAGCGGCTGCTGGAGCAGGCCCACCGGAAGCTCGCCCAGGTCCAGGCCGAGATCGCCGAGTTCATCCGCCAGCGGGACCTGTTCGCCGCCAAGCTGCGTGGCCTGCTCAAGACCCACCTGGAGCTGCTGGACTTCCAGCCGGAGCACCCGGGATCCGGCGCCGAGCCCCGCCAAGGCGGGGGGACTCCTGGGGGATCTCCCGCGTAAATGGCGGCCTCCCGGCCGGCCATAGTTCAGGACGGCGCGGACGTGCTCCTGGCGGTCCGCGTCCAGCCTCGCGCCTCGCGGAACCAACTCATCATTGGGAGCAGCCAATCCGGAGGACCGAGTCCCGAAACCGTTACCGTCCGCCTGACCGCCCCGCCCGTGGAGGGCGCCGCGAACGCCGCCTGCCGCGCCTTTCTGGCCGACCTCCTGGGAATCGCCCCATCCCGCATCGCCATCGCCCGCGGTGAGACGGCACGGCACAAACTCCTCCGCGTCCTGGACGCCGACGCGGCCACCGTGATCGCCCTCCTCCAGTCCTCCAAGTAAGACCTGGAACAATTAATCCACAGATTACGCAGATTGCGCAGATTTCACGGGGGCGGCCCCCCGAGACATCGGCGTTCATTTGCGTTCATCTGCGGTTGCTTATTCCGTCTTCTGGCGGACGACCTGGAATTCGAAGAGGCCGGGGGTGTTGCGGCCCCCGACGAAGAAGGAGGCGAGGTCCAGGAGCAGGTGCCTGACTTCTGGGTCAAGGGCGGGGAAGACCAGCAGGCCCTCGCGCTGGCCACCGGAGGGGATGACCACGAACCGGCTGAAGAGGCTGGCCTGGAGGCTCAAAAGGCGGGGGCCCGCGCCCTCCGCTCCTGCCAGACGCTCGTACATCTCCTCGTAGGAGACGGGGCGTTCCCGCCGGCCATCCTGGCTCACCAGGGCGGCCAGCGTGGGATCGAACTGGACCTCGTCCCGCGTCTGGTTGCGGACGCGGAGAAGAAAGACCGTGGGGCGGGACTCCTTCCAGATCTCTCGCGGCCAGGGATACACCAGCCCAGGCTTGGCGGCATAAAATTGCTCCACGGCCGGTGCAGAGAGCCATCGGACCGTCACGCCGGCCCCTCCCAGAGAGGCGACAATCGATTCGCCGACCACCTGATGCGTGGCCTGCCGCTGGGGACTCGGGTGGATGGTCACCTCACCTCTGGGGGCAGTAGTGGCACAGCCCGCCACCCAGAGGCTCGCCCCAAAAAGGAAAGCGCGGGCAAGTCGCCCGCGCTCTCGCGTCTTGCGGACGTGATCCGCCACGTCAGGCGATCCGCATGGCACGCAGGCGCGCCACCCGCTCCTCGACAGGCGGGTGCGTGGAGAACAGATTCAGGATGCTGGAGCCTCGCAGCGGATTCACGATGAAGAGGTGAGCGGTGGCAGGATTGGCCTCCAGCGGGAGGGCCGTGGCCGCCTGCTCCAGCTTCTCCAGGGCATCCGCCAGCGCCCGGGGCTTGCGGCTGATCTGGGCCCCCGACGCGTCCGCCTGGTATTCCCGCGCCCGGGAGATGGCCATCTGAATCAGCATCGCCGCCAGCGGAGCCAGGATCGCCAGCAACACCAACCCGACGACCCCGCCGATCCCCCCCTCGTCATCCTCGCTGCTCCGGCCGCCACCGAACAGGGCGGCCCATTGGGCCATCCGCGCCAGCATCATGATGGCCCCGGCCAGGGTCGCCGCGACGGTGGAGATCAGGATATCGCGATTGCGGACGTGGCCCAGCTCGTGGGCCATCACCCCTTCCAGCTCGTCAGGGGTCAGGATCCGCAGGATGCCCTCGGTGGCGGCAACGGCGGCGTGCTCCGGGTTGCGGCCCGTGGCGAAGGCATTGGGCGTATCCGTCGGGATGACGTAGACCCGCGGCATGGGCAGGCCCGCCCGCTGCGCCAGGCGCCGCACCAGCGCGTGGAACTCGGGTGCCTCTGCCTCGCTCACCTCCTGGGCACCGTACATCCACAGGACGATCCGGTCGGACCACCAGTAGGAGGCGAAGTTCATCAGGCCGGCGAACAGGAATGCGATGACCATGCCCTGCTCGCCCCCCACCATCCCGCCGATCAGGATGAACAGGACGGTGAGGGCGGCCAGCAGGGCCGTCGTCTTCAGCGCGTTAGACATCGGTCGAACTCCTTCACTGCAGAATGGTCACTGGACGTCGCACCTCTTCCAGTCACGCAGCAGCAGGATAGAGGAGGGGTCCGGGCCTGTCAAGCTTCCCCGAACCTGGCGACTCGGCAACCGGGCACCCAGGCAATCCGGGATTCCGAGTTGCCGGGTACCCCCTGGGTGCGCCAGATCGCCCGATTGCCTGACTGCCGGGCCTCATCCCTCCTCGATGGGGACGCGCCGGACGATCCCTTTCCGGCCCACCGGCACCAGCCCCTCGGCGCTCTGCTGCTCGTGCTCCAGGTGCTTGAATTCCGTCTCCATGCGGCGAAGCATCTCCTGGAACATGTCGTTCATGCGCCGCTGCATTTCGTTCATGCGCTCGCGCATGTTGAGGATCACCTCGACACCCGCCAGGTTGACGCCCAGATCCTTGGTCAGCCGGAGGATCAATTCGATCCGCTCCAGATCCTCCTGCGAGTAGAGGCGGGTGTTGCCGTCGGTCCGGGCCGGGCGGAGGAGGCCCTCCCGTTCGTAGGCACGGAGCGTCTGGGGGTGGATGGCGAACATATCCGCCACGACGCTGATCATGTACAGGGCTCGTTTCTGCTTCGGCATACGCGCTCAGCGGCGGTCAGGGACCCAGGGGCCGGGACCCAGCGGATTGTCCGCCTTCGGCGGATGCCGCTGGGTGCCCAGCACGTTGCCCCTGGGTACCCGCCCGCTCAACCCTCTCAACCCCGTCAGCGTCGCGGCTCGCCGGGATTCAGCCGGGCGAACTCCCGCAGCAATTCCTGCGACCGGGCATCCAGGTTCCGCGGGGCCACGATCTTGACGGTCACGAACTGATCGCCCTGCCCGCCGCCCTTGAGGTGGGGAACCCCCTTGCCCTGCAGGCGGAAGACCTGGCCGCTGCTCGTCTCCGGCGGGATGCGCATGGCGGTCGCCCCGTCGATAGTCGGGACCTCGATCTTGGCGCCCAGGGCGGCCTCGGTGATCGCGATCGGCACCTCGAGGTACAGGTTGTCGCCTTTCCGTTCCAGCGCCGGGTGGGGGCGGACCCGGGTGATGATGTAGAGGTCGCCCGGAGGGCCAGCATTCCGCCCCGGCTCTCCCATCCCCTGGAGGCGGACCCGCGAGCCGTTATCCACCCCCGCAGGGATCTTCACGGCAATCCGCTCGGTCCCGAAGGTCACCCCCCGACCGCCACAGGTCGTGCACGCCTCCCGGCTGATCTTGCCGTTGCCCCGGCACCGGGGGCAGGGCTGGGACGTCCGCAGCAGCCCGCGGCCTCGGATCCGCCCGCTGCCGGCGCATCCAGGGCAGGTTTCCAACGCGCTCCCGGGCCGGGCCCCCGAGCCACCGCACGAGCCAC
>Ga0082335_1004125_pt1 | contig 22496 bp, 27 predicted proteins | sample Subgrocontami58m_FD_72375 | JGI IMG/M metagenome (GOLD analysis project Ga0082335, IMG submission 72375) | Subsurface groundwater microbial communities from S. Glens Falls, New York, USA - GMW37 contaminated, 5.8 m (SPADES assembly) (version 2) ...
CCGCCCCCGCCGCAACTCTTCCCGCTCTGCGGTGGTCAGCTCGCCGGTGCGACCGTTCCCAGCTTCAATCGCCGCCCGGTGCAGCCAGTTCCGCAGCGATTGGGTGTTGACCCCCAGGTCGTGGGCAATCGACGAGATCGACCTCCCGCTGCTTCGCACCAACGCGACAGCGTCCGCCCGAAACTCGGCGGTGTACCGTACGTGTGAACCTTGCATGTAGACTCCCTTTCTGGGGCGCATTACCCCTTAATGATTGGGTGTCCACGAAAACGGGTCAACCCCAAAGCAAGCATCACCGGAATAGCGTTGCAATCAAAAAGCTGTGGAAGTGGTGGTGCAGGTATCGATGGAGGCCCCCCGTCTCCACCACAATGAAGACGCAGCCCTCCCTGGAAGGAGCGCTACGGCGCAAGGAGCTCCTGAAGGCGTAGTAGCACGATGAAGTCATGGTGTCTCTCCGATGCGTAATTCATGGGGAGCGGCTCCACCGCTTACCGTGCGCCCCAGACGAAGGAGGATGCCGAGTGCCGGGGACTTCGGCTACAATATGAGAGCTATGCAGTCCTACCCTTCAGTCGACGAAGCCAGCTTCCGTGAGGCGATGAGCCGTTTGGCAACCGGGGTGGTGGTCGTGACTACCAGCGTGGAAGGCAAGTTGTATGGAGTGACTGTCAACGCGTTTTGCTCCGTCTCGCTGGACCCTCCCCTCGTCCTGGTCTGCATCGACCAGCTCTCCCGCTCCCGTCACTTGATCGCAGAGAGCCACGTTTTCGCGGTCAGCATCCTCTCCTGGCAGCAGCAGTTCGTCGCCGACCGGTTCGCCGCTAGGGCTCCCTTGATCGACACGGCCTTCACCGGGGTGCCGTACAGCATTGCCATCACGGGCGCGCCAGTGCTCGCTCAGTCCCTTGCCTGGGCGGACTGTCAGCTTTCGCAGAGCCTGACTGCGGGAGATCACGCTATCTTCATGGGCGCGGTCATCGCGGCAGGCGTAGAGGGGGATGGGGAGCCACTCCTGTTCTACAGCGGGCGGTTTGAGCGCCTGAGGCCACGCGGTTAACTCCTCCCGGCTCCTCGCGGGACGGGACTGAGAGTCATTCAGCCACATCGCGTGATGGTACGTCGGTCCGTGGGAGTGGTACACTCGCTGCGCGAGGTTTGGCTAGGTGAGGGATGGCATGGTGTGGCGAGGCCAACCCAGACGGAGGAGTAAGACATGGTGAACTGGAACGAACGGAACCGTGCCGTTATCGAAGGCTTTCGCGCCAACGGCGGCAAGGGACGCGGCCCCTCCGCCGCTCCCCTGCTACTGCTGACGACGACGGGCGCGAGGACCGGCCGACACCACATCACTCCGCTCAACTACCTGGCCGACGGAGACCTGTTCGTCGTGTTTGCTTCGAAAGGCGGCGGACCAACCAATCCCGACTGGTACCATAATTTGGTGGCTTACCCGACAGCAATCGTCGAGGTTGGCACCGAGACATTCGAGGTGGATGCCGTCGTCAAATCTGGAGAAGAACGAGACCAACTTTACCGCCGGCAAGCAGAGGCGTATCCAACCTACGCGGAGATGGAGCGGAGGACGACCCGGAAGATTCCCGTCGTCGCACTAAGGCGCAGGCATTAACGTGTTCTGCAGGGATCAGACACCTCTGAGCGGATTTTCTTCTCACGACGTGCACGCCATTTCGTCATGGTGTCAGGCGGTACAGATGGCTGGGTTGTGAGCCGACAGAAGTAAGGAGGAGATGAACTACTGGCTTGACGAGGAGTTGCGAGCGCCCATGCCCCAGCGTCTGCGGCCCATGCGCGTGCCTGGCCGGAAGGCTACGACCTCATGAGTCTGCCCCTTGTCCGCAGGTAAGCGGTACGGTGACCGTCCAGGCGCTTGAGGCGATGGTCGCCAAGAGGGGGGAGACAGCCCCTACAGACCGGATGACGGGACCCCGAGCACCAGGCGGAACGAGAGGGTCAGGGTCACACACTACATCCGCCATGGCTGGAAGGAGAAACTGGTACGGGACGCTTTGAGCGTTAACCTTGCTGGATGACGCACCCCACATGGAGGCAAACGAGAGAGAGGATGAATACACTGACGCAAGCAGAAGAGTGGGTCATCGTTCACAAAGGGACCGAGCGGCCATTCAGCGGTGAGTACGACGACTTTTTCGAGGAGGGCACCTACGTTTGTCGCAGATGTAACGCGGCGCTCTACGTTTCAAACGCAAAATTCCACTCTGGATGCGGCTGGCCGAGCTTCGACCAGGAAGTCGACAGTGCCGTGACGCGGCTTCCTGACCCGGACGGTCAAAGGATAGAAATCGAATGTACGGCGTGCGGCGCCCATTTGGGGCACGTCTTCCTCGGCGAGGGCTTCACCCCGAACAACACGCGGCACTGCGTCAATTCAGTGTCGTTAAGGTTCATCCCTAAGGGGTAAAGAGCCCGCGGGTTTGGCATGCTCTACCGGCGCCGCTCCCAGGCACAGCAAGGTATTCTTACAACCGGCACCATTCTTCCATCGTGTGCATCCACCAGCCTGGGACGCGTGTAGTTGGAGAAAACTAGGCCTTTACTCCTGCTTCTTGTTGCTCGGGCCAACGTGCCTGTCGCACCTCCTCGATTCTCCTGGCTAACCGCAGAAGTTCCCGGTCAAGGTCCTCGCCGGTGAGCATGCGAGTGAGCGTTTCAAGGATTGCATACTCGGTAAACTCGCCGATCCGCATCCGTTTCATTCTCGCTACTACCGCCAGCAGTTGGTGCACATTAGCGTGAATGGTTACCGTCGTGAAGTCACGTGCCATGTGTGGTCCTTATATGCTAATTATTTAATGAACCTCCGTTAGTTTACCAGTATAATGTCCGCAATACGTGCGAAAACGAAGGCAGGTTATTAGCCAATGCCACTGTTCGATTTCGAGAGTCCAAGACCTAAGACACGCCGCCTTGGTCGACGCTCCTCACCTGCTGTTGAGTATCATTCTGAGGTGCAGCAAAGAGGCGACCTGCAACCGTTTCTGCAATTACTGAGCGACGACCAGCTCGCAGAATTTGCGGTGGCGCTGTTGCGACGTGCCCTTGAGGATCGGGTGAGCGCAGAGAGCGGTTGGGTGTACTGGGAAGCGCAACGAGATCCTGAGTTTCGAGTCCGATGGATGACCTTGCTTCAAGAAGAGCTGGATCTCGAGTGGGGTATCGAAGAACAAGCATAAACGACCGCTGGTCACGCTAGGTGTGGCTAAGCCGAGATTAACCTAACTTTGTCATGCTTCCCTCAGTGTCTCCTTGGTGTGCCAACGTACAATTTCGGGGCAGCCGCTCTCGTGAGGACGCGATAGTCTTGATGGAAGAGATATCGTTTTTCACTGCATTGCAGTGGTGGGAAAAAGTCGGGGCCTGCTTACCGGAATTTCCTCGTGTAATCGTTGCCGATGGCACCATGGAAGAATAGGGATGCGGTCCGCGTCCGCCTCGCGGCCTTCCCTGGACAGACGCGGGAGATGGAGGGCGGCCGCTATCTGCGCTCTAGACCTGGCGAAGGCAGATGCGCTAAAGACTAACAGGCTGTTGATAAAGGGTCGCCGAAGCCCGAAACCTCCCGGAATCCGTGCCTGGCGTGATGTGAATTTCGGGGTGAAATCGGGAATTTCAACACCCTGCTAGGGGCAGGGGAATGCCGCGGTCGTGGTGATGTAGCGGCACGTCGGGCGATGCTTCCAGAAACACTTTCCTTTGAACGACGCATCACAACTAGCTGAGGGGAACACAGCGAAGAACTAACTGCTGGGTCAAGACCACGTGTGTTTTACGGCACGATTGGATCAGCGGAAATTATATCCTGTGCTAGAAGTTCTTCCATCTCCCGCAGGGATAGCCCTAGCAACGAGCGGAAGACCTGCTCGTTGTGCTCCCCCAACATCGGGCCACCTCGCGTAATATAACCCGGATTCTTGGAAAATTTGGCCCAGACTCCCAGGGTTGGGAACGTCCCAGCTTCAGGATGTGTTACCTGGGGAAAGTAACCTCGGGCTGCATACTGCGGGTCCTCAAACAATTCCGGAACTTTGAGGACGGCGCCCGCTGGGACACCGGCCTCTTGAAGTACCGCCATCACCTCGCGATGATTTCGTTGTACCGTCCACTCGGTCAGCAACGCATCCAACTCGTCCTGATGCTGATGTCGGTTTAGCGGGTCTGCGAAACGCGCATCGGTCTCCCACTCAGGATGGTTCGTGGCAAGACAGAGCGCATGCCATTGTGATTCGGAACTGACTGTGATGGCGACCCACATGTCCTGACCCTTGCATCGATAGCAATCATGAGGCGCCGACGACGGATGACGGTTGCCCATGAGCGGCCATAGCCGGCCGTTCATGGTGTAGTCCATGATGGCGTCCCCGATAAACCTGGCGGTAGCCTCTCTCTGGGAGAGATCAATTGCTTGCCCTTTGCCGGTCTTCGATCGATGAAAGAGGGCGGCGAGAATAGCCCCTGTGCCAGTGAGTCCGGCGACCGGGTCACTGTACGGTCCAATTTGGTGCGGGACGGCGCCCCTATAACCGGTGATAGCGACCAAGCCCGATAGCTGTGAGATATTGCCTCCCTGCCCCACGTAGTCACGCTCCGGGCCTGTCATCCCGGAAGCCGGCATCGAAAGTGTGATGATATCCGGTTTGTGTTGTTGTAACGCTCGGTAGTCCAGTCCTAAGTTATGCATAACTCGAGCGGAGAAGTTATCCACCACGATATCGCTGATTTTCACCAGCTTTAGAAACAGCGCCTTTCCTTGCTCTTTGCTTAGGTCGATGGTGACGCCAAGTTTGCCGCGGTTGCGACCGATAAACAAACCGCGCAAGTTCCACGGCTGTTTCGTAGTTACACCTCGAGGAAGTTCGCCTAGGTCGCGGGCCAGATCGGGGCGGCCTGCTGATTCGACTTTAATAACCTCCGCACCCATATCGGCCAAGAGTCGAGTGCTGTACGGACCTGCCCAGAAAAGACTGGCTTCCAGAACACGAATGCCTTCTAACGCTCGTCGCTTCATCATCTTCCTTCAAAAAGAGCTGTGGGGAGCGCTCTGTTCCAGAGTGCCAGTAGTCAGATCGCACCGTAAGTGCGGAGTATGGTGAGTTGGGCTTTGGTATAACCCAAACGACCGCAATATACTTCGTCGTTATGCTCACCCAGCAACGGCGCTCGTTGAGCCTGCCAGGGAGTGTCGCTCAGCTTAAAGGGAGCGCCCGGATACCTGAGCGTGCCTGCAATAGGGTGGTCAACCTCAACAAAGTATTCTCTATCTTGGAACTGTGGGGAGTTCACCAGGTCCTCAGCCGTGCAGCCATATCCGAACTGTAGGCGTCTTTCTTGTCCCATCTGATAGATTTCTAGCTTTGTATGTCTTGATAGCCACGGCTGTATCAGCCGGTCGATTTCAGCTTTATGCTCGATCCTGCCTTCTCTCGTCGCAAACCGCGGGTCCAAGAGTTCTGGGAGATCCATGATTTGGGCCAAATGGTCCATCGTGCTTTCGCCCTGACCCGGGGTAATCTGCACGTACCCGTCCTGACATAGGTATTGTCCTTGCGCGCCGCCACGACTTTGTTCTGAGGACCGCCCCATTGTTGTCTGCCCAGAATACGCATAGGCAGTCGTGTTATGCTCCACCATCGAGGCAATAGCTTCAGTTATTGCAACGTCCACATGCTGTCCGTCGCCGGTCAGTCCACGGCAAAGCACGGCGGTTAAGGCCGCGTTAAAAGCCATCTGCCCCCCGTAAAATTGGGTCACAGACCCCCCCGTTTTCAGAGGTTCTTTGTCAGGATCTCCCATCCCATACAGTTGTCCGCTGAGCGCGTAGTCCACCAGCTCGTTGCCTTGCCAGTTCTTGTATGGACCGTCTTGCCCAAAAGGAGTGATCGAGACGAGCACTACTCCCGGGTTAGCCGCCTCTAAAGTTGGATAACCGAGGCCCAGACCTGCTAAATACCCAGGATCAAAGCTTTCTACTACGACATCCGTGCTTGCGAGAAGCTGTAGAAACATCCTTCGGCCTGTGTCAATGGCCAAGTTCAGTGTGACGCTCTTTTTCCCTTGATTCGTATAGAGAAACAGGCCACTCTTCTCGGGGTGGGGGTTGTCCCCCAGGAAGGGCCCTTCCCGCCGACTGGGGTCTCCTTCAGGCGGCTCTATCTTGATCACTTCGGCCCCCAGACCTGCCATGACGGCAGTGCAGTAGGAGGCGGGAATGGTCAGACCTAAATCCAACACCCGCAGCCCGAAGAGCGATCCTTCCACCTAACTACAACCTCCCAGTTTCTTCAGTCCTTCTCAAGCAACATTTCTGACTTACTTGGCAAGCCAGGCGCTATCCATGCGGGTGTGGTTGTAATCTGAGTTGTGGGGCATCCAGCCACGGACATGGTTGTTGACTGCCCACACCGGAGGTGTCTGGTAGCCTGGTGGCAGCGTCGCGGCTTGTTCGAGGACGTATTTCTCAAGCTCCCAGACGATCTTCCGACGCGCCTCCGGGTCAAGCGTCTGGGATTGTTTGCTGAAGAGTTCTTCAAACTTAGGGTCGCACCATTGACTGTAGTTGCGCGACGAGCCACAGGCCAGGAACTGGCCGTAGAAGGAGTCCGGGTCTTCCGTGGTGCCGGCGGTCCCTCCCCGATTGGTCATGAGGAAATCACCTTTTGCAAGGAGCGGGTCATAGACAGTGTCGACTAACACCTCAATTTCTATTTTTATCCCAACTTTGCTCAACTGGTCTCCCCAAATGAGGGCTGAGTCGGGTGTGTTTCGGGTCGTCATTTTGAAGGACATCCCATTAGCGTAGCCAGCTTCCGCGAGAATTCTTTTAGCTTCTTCCCGCTCCGCTGCTTTGTCCTTGCCGTACCCAGGAATTTTGGCCAACTCCTCGGGCGGAAGGCCCCAGATACTACCGGCTATGAGCCACCCGGCGACTTTACTGCGTGCGCTCCCTCCCGCCTTCATCATTCCCTCACGGTCGACCGCTAACGTCACCGCTTTACGCAGCTTCGGGTTGTTAAAGGGTGGTCTCGTGGTATTCATCTGGAGGGATGTGGAGGTATTGCCCCGTGGAAGTACGACAAGGTCTAAGGGAACCTCACCTTTCGCCACCGCCGGCTGCAGCGACTCTTCCGCTGACGGAGTCACGGATGCATACATCACCTGACCGGCTCGGAGCGCGGCCACCTCAGTGCTAGCTTGGGGAATAATGAAGACCGTAATCCCGTCCAGGTAGGGTAGGCCGGGGTCCCAATATGTATCGTTCTTCACGACCTCAGTACTGGTGCCAGAGATATACTGCTTAATCTTAAAGGGCCCAGTACCGTTCACCTCTTTTCTCGGGTCATGGCCGGCTTCGATCCACTTTTTGCTGTAGATCGGCGCATTGAGGTTATTAGCCAAGAAGCCGAAGAAGGACGCTTGTGGATATTGCATCCGCACCACAACGGTGTAGTCATCCGGCGTCTCAACCCTTTCGATGGCTCGAATCAGGTCCTTCCGGGGAGCAGTAGCAAGCGCGCCGGGGCCCTCCTTTATAGCACCGCGCACGCGGTCAATGGTGAATTTGGCATCGGCTGACGTGAAGGGATCGCCGTTATGAAACGTCACGCCCTTTCGGAGATAGAACGTGACGGTCTTCCCATCTTGTGAAACGTCCCACCTCTCCGCCAGGTCCGGGACAAGTTTGTCCTGGTCTAAGGGAGCATAGCGGATGAGATTGTTGTAGGAGGGGGCCATGGGACGCACCGTGTGGAAGGTGCTTTCCCGCTGAATATCAAAGGTGGGCGGGTCTTGAGCAGTGCTGATATTGAACATGCCCCCATATTGGGGCTTTTCCGCCGCCTGTTGGTCTGTAGCCTGAGGTGCGGGTGAGGCAGATGTACAGCCGGCGATAAGGATAGCCGATAGGGCAAACAACGCTTGAAGCAGTTTTCTTGGGTCAATTAACATCTTTTTTCTCCCCTCAGTTTCTTAACCAAAAGCCGATTCCTCCGGAAACACCCCGGGGAATTCTCTTATCCTGTTCCGAGCCGTGACGTTCCTTAGCTCTGAGCATTTATTCGCAGAAATGATAGCACTAATCGCCAATCTCTGTAGGACAGGTGCATGGCGGTAGGCGACTCGAATCGAAGGTTTGCTAGCGCACGCGACGGCAAGATCGTGAGGACACGGTGTCAGTTGAGTGTTGAAATGATGGATCAACGAGGAGACACGCCGTGACTTCATGGTATTGGCGGCAGAGCCAGTCGTGCTTGCGCCTCGATCAGGTACGATTGTACTCGTAGTCTCTTCAAGCTCACCAATGCGGGGACGCGCTTCTGGCAACCGCTGCGGCCGAGTCGTGTCCACTGGTACATGGGTGTCAGCGGCCGCTTGGACTGCACTGTTCTGACAACACCAGCCTGTTGGGGTTGTTGACGCTCTGGAAATCCTCGAACTGCTCACGCCCTTAGTGACTGTTCATCACTTCCGTCTACTGCTGGGTTACAGTAGGGGCTTGAACCACCAGCAGCGCGCGCACTTTCCTTGCCGGGTTGCTGTTGCAAGCCTGTTGATTCTCAGAATAATGCTGAACTTGGCCAGGCGAGTTGAACTCCCGTGGGGCTATGCGCTCGGACTATGTCAGAGATCCCCTGACAGTAACAGCCATTCGAAGCAGGCATGGCCGAACAATTCAGGACGCTTCTGGAGCAATCAGTAATGGGCCTGTGTTCTCCGGGCCTCCTCGCATGGTCACCGTTTTGTGCGCCCTGTCCCTTGGCCCGTGAGGGGCGCAGCCCGGGAGCAATCACCGATCTTAGCGCCTCACCGGCCTAAACTCCCAATAGGGAACGTTACCGGACGTGCCCGAATAACGTGGGCCATTCTCATCCCAGGACATCGAGTTGATATTGTAGGCGAAGACGAACCACTGGTCATAGAGGAAGAGTTCGCCCGCATCTTCAAAGTAGGCCTTGTTTAGCTCCCTGAAAATCGCCGCTTGCTTTTCCGTGTCGAACTCTTTGAACACCTGGTCGGCCAGAGCTTCCACTTTGGCGTTGCCAACGTAAATCGAACGTCGGGAGTTAGGCGACTTGCGGAAGATAGTGGTAGTAGAGCCAGAACCGTCTCCGCTCATGGGGAGCCCCCAAAAAGCCATTGGGTAAAGCTTCTTTTCATCCAGCCCGGTGGCAACAGCGGCGTATTCCATGGGCTGGACCGTTGTCTTGAGACCCACGGCCGTGAGGCACCCGGCGATCGCTTCGTTGACCTTTTTGCTTTGCGGCCACCTTCCTGTGGGATCGTAGATGGTCATGTCCAACCCGCTGCTGTAACCTGACTCGGCCAGGAGCGATTTCGCCTTGGCAGGGTCGTAGGGATACGGCTTGCGGTTCGGATCGAAGTACACCGTACCGGCAGGCGCGCCATTGCTCCGATGCTCTTTCTCCGTCCGCAGCTTCTTGATGATGGTGTCAATGTCCACCGCGTAGTTTATGGCCTGAGGTACGCGGACGTCCTGCAGTGGATTGGGTTTCCCCGTTTTCGAGTCAGTTTCTGCGCCGCTGTTGAGCATCATGTAGTTCTGACTCTGGAATTCCCTGTACTGTAGCTTGACGTTGTTCATAGACTCGAGACGCTTGATGGAGGCTTCTGGCACGTTGACGATGAAGGCCACTTCGTTAGTCTGCATTGCGGCGAGCCGGGCCTGGTCTTCAGGGATGATGCGCTGGCGGACCGTCCTGAACTGGGACGGAGTAGGCCCGCGGTCTGGGTCTTTATCCCAGTAGCTCTCGTTGGCCTCCAACGTGATAACCTCACCGGGCTTTCTTTCAACAAACTTGTAGGGGCCGGTGCCGACAGGCTGCTTTGAGAATGTTTCGGCCCCTGCGGTCTGCGCGTATTTCGGCGGGAACATGGGTTGGCCACCAACGACGCTCGGTCCGAACGTATTAGGGGATTTGAGCACAATCCGGACTGTGTAATCGTCAACGACCTCAAGATCGTCGTAGTACTGAGAAACGGCAGTCCGCCGCGACGCCTTGGTATCGGGATTCATCAGACGGTCATAGGAGTATTTAACGGTGGCTGCGTCAAACGGCTCCCCATTGTGGGATTGGACACCTTTTCTCAGCCTGAACTCCCAGACTTTGCCATCCTCAAGGTATTTCTATGACTCTGCGAGGTTGCCTTTAGCAGGCTGTTGATAAAGGGTCGCCGAAGACCGAAACCTCCCGGAATCCGTGCCTGGCATGATGCGAATTTCGGGGTGAAATCGGGAATTTCAACACCCTGTTAGGCACCCCGGTCAGGGGGCTCCTGCCAGTCAGGTTCGCAGGGATATACGTAGTTAATGGTCAATTGCCACCGCCCACGGCTAGCAGGCTGTTGAAAAACTCGAATGCGGGCCTATTTTGGGGTTCCGCCAGGCACGAAAGTCGACCTCACTAGGCACCTGGAAGGGCTATTTCAACAGCCTGCTAGGTGAAAATCTCCCGACGCGATGTCGTTTGCAATGGCCATTTCCAGCGTGCCAGAAAGCCCTTGATTCTGGGTTTCCGGCCCGCCGGAAGAGGAGGGCTGAGAAGGCGCTGCGCAGCCCGCTACCAAGAGGACCGCAGACGTCGGTGCAGGACATATCATCAAACGAAAGAACTTGAATGGCACGTGGGCCTCCTTGTAAGAGCGGGTGCTTGATCCCGTCAACGCGATGTCTACAAAGAAGAGATTGATTTCCTTTCTCGATGCAGACTCCGATGTCATATCCGGAACCAGGAGCTGATTGGATATCACCGACAAGCTGCGAACCAGACCTCCTTGCGTAAATGAACATTGCAGCATCATAGCGACCTGGCACATACGCGTCAATCGCTCGCTCTCAATCATCGATGCAACTGCCGGGTCTAATAGAACACTCCCTCCAGGATTAGCTCATTCATCTCATCGTAGGTCAGCCCTAGCAGCTCATGAAACACATAGTCGTTGTGCTCTCCAACCAAGGGCGCCCGGCGTTGCGGCTTGGTGGACAGTTTGTCAAAGCGGAATCCCGGGTTGTCGACCGGGGCAGACCCAATCTCGGGGTGGTCCAACCACGTGTAGTGCTCGCGCGCCCGCATCTGCTCGTCATGCTCAAACAAGTCCTCGACGGTGAGCAGTTTATAGGCGCCCACACCCGCCTTCTGGAGCGCGATGGCCAGCGTTTCCGCCCCCTTCGTCCTGGTCCAATCCACGACGAGATTGTCCAGTTCATCGACGTGTCCCTGGCGGCCGATCAGGGTTGTAAAGCGGACATCCGCCGCCCATTGCGGTTGCTCCGCAACCTCACACAGCCGCGTCCATGCCGCATCATCTTCCACCGCTATGGCGATCCACTGCTCCTCCCCCGCACACGGATACACGCCGTGCGGCGCCATGTGCGGGTTTTTGTTGCCGCGCCGGGGAGTGACTCGGCCATTTGCGGTGTATTCCAGGATGGCAGTGCCCGTCGAATTGACCACCGATTCGTACTGTGACAGGTCTATGGACTGTCCCCTGCCGGTGCGATGTCGATAGTGTAATGCCGCCATGACTGCGGTCATGGCGTGAGAAGGGTTGAGGCCGAAATCAGGGTAGGTGCCCTGCGGCCCGACGGGGATTGTGCCCTCAAAGCCCATGAGGGTGCTGAGTCCCGTGATGCCTTTGAGGCCGCTGCCAAAGCCGGCGTAGTGGCGTCTCGGTCCCGAGAGGCCCATGACCGGCATGTGGATCACGATGATGTCCTCCCTGATCCTCTTCAAAGAGTCGTAATCGAGGCCCCATTTATCTACCGCCCTTGGGCTGAAGTTGGAGATCACGATATCGCTGATGGCCACCAAACGGCGGGCGAACTCCAGGCCCTTGGACGTGTTCATGTCAAGCAAAATGCAGTTTTTGTCCGGATTCATATTGTTGAAGTAGAGGCTGGTGTTGGGGCTGACCTGATCACCAACCTTGGGCGCGAGGCCGCGCACGGTATCCAAACGCTGCTGAGACTCTACTTTGATGACCTCGGCCCCGTTGATGGCAAGAAGTTTTGTGGTGCCCGGACCTGCGGCGACCCAGGTAAAATCCAGCACTCGAATGCCTTGCAATGCCTTGCTCTGACCCATGCTCCGGTGTTCCTCGCCTTCTGTCTTAAATTGCGCCTGCGGTCATTAAGAGCGCCAACCGCTCTTTGGGTATCCCCAGTTCTTGGTGATAAATCTCCAGGTTGTGCTCGCCCAAAAGCGGGGCACGCCGAGCGATGCGCCAAGGGGTCTCAGATAACATATAAGGCCCACCGGGGTAGACGATGGATTCCCCCAGTTCCGGGTGCTCAACTGTGGCAAAAAAGCCGCGTGCTTTGAGGTGCGTGTCATTGACGATGTCTTTGGTGGTAAACATGGGCATGATAAAGAGATGTCGTCGTTGCCCACCGTCCATGAGTTCAGTCATCGTCCGCGCCGCGGCAAAGCGGGCAAGGACGTCTTGAACGTGGATAACGTACTTCATGCGCTCCTCGGTGTTTTGGTACTGCGGGTCAGCAAGGTCTTCCGCAGCGCCCTCTTCCTGAAGCCACGCCAAAACCACTGCCCAACTGCGGTCCTGCATGCCCAAACCGGTTACCCATCCGTCTTTGGCTCGATGGAGAGTATCCCGGAGGATAGGATCACTTCTCGTGCGTGGCCCGTGACCGTTCCGCACCGGCACCTCTTTTTTGGCAGGCCAGAACATCGCCTGAGGTTGCACCGTGGTGGCGATTGACTCCTGCATGGAGACGTCAATATATTGGCCTTCGCCGGTCATATCCTTGTTGAAAAGGGCAATAAGCGTTCCCGTTGCCCCTTGGGCGCCGGCCATATAGAAACCCTGCTCGGCGGCGCTCACCAGCGGTGGCCCATCCGGCAGGCCGGAGACGTACAGGAGGCCGCCGGCGGCATCTCCCACAATGTTGGGGCCTTTGAAGTGTCGGAAAGGGCCGGTCTGGCCGAAGGGAGTGATGGAGGTCATGATGAGGCCCGGGTTGATCTTTGCCAGGTCAGCGTAGCCCAGGTTCAGGGAATCCATATAGCCGGGATCGAAGCTCTCCACCACCACATCGGCCGTCCGTACAAGCTTGCGGAAGAGCTGTTGCCCGTCCGGATGCTCGATGTCGAGAGTAACGCCGCGTTTGTTAGTGTTCACGTGGAAATGATAGAGACTCTTCTCTGTGTCGGCCTCGTCGTGGTAAAAGGGACCGATGCGGCGGAGCGGATGCCCCTGCGGTGGCTCGATTCGAATGACATCGGCGCCAAGATCAGCCAGGAGTTTGCCGCAGTAGACGCCTACCGGCCCCGTCAGGTCCAGCACTCGGATATCGCCTAAGGCTGTTTGTGGCGTTGTCTCTGTTTGCGTTGCCATATCATTCCCCATCGATGTTCTCGGACACTATAATTCTTCAGATCAGGCATAAGATGCTGAAGGATGATGCGCCACAAAGGTTGCAGCCAGCAACCCTTGCCAGCGCCACGGCGGCCCACGTTGCTCAGGACCCACGTTCGGGCCGTTGGAGCATAACCAGCCGCCGTTCTCGACAGCGATCCCATGAATTTCCTGCTTCTTTGATCGTGAAGGAGTGGCCGTTTCTTGTACCGGAATAAACGATTACCTGCCCTTGAACACCGGCGCGCGCTTCTCTTTGAATGCGCGGTCCCCTTCCACGCAGTCCTCAGTTTTGCTTACTGCCGCGAAGCGTAGCCGGTTTGCGCTCCGATTGAAGTGGACTTCCCAGCTCTCTCGCAGATCGTCCTTGATCAAGCGGGTGGAGATGGGTGCCAGACCAGCTATCTCTTGCGCCCAGGCACGGGCTTCGTCCATAAGCTGGTCGTGAGGCACCACCTTGTTGGCCAGCCCCCAGCGATAGGCGTCTTCCCCGCTCATGGGCCGTGACATGAGCGCCATCTCGGCCGCTTTGGCTTTCCCGACGAAGAGTGCTAGGGCGGGAGCGCCCGGCCAGGCCGGAATAATGCCGATCCTCGCCTGTGGGAAACAGAACCGGGCCTGCGTGGATGCGATGATGATGTCGCAGCCCAACACGTAGTTCAGCCCTCCTCCGTAGCAATCCCCGTTGATGGCTCCTATTAAAGGTTTGGGATACTCCCATGTGGCGGCATAGTTGCTAAAGAGTTTCGGCGCACGCTTGGGCCACTCCTTCTTCTCTCCAGCAGAGTTACGGTCTTTCATAAAATGTCCGGCGCAGAAGGCTCTTCCCGCTCCCGTAAGGATGGAGACCAGGACTTCGTCGTCCTGGGCCATCTCGTAAAAGACGTCCGTAAGTTCCTCTGTCATCCCCGGCGCGAAACCGTTGAGGTACTCGGGGCGGTTGAGGGTGACGGTCGCAATCCGATCCTTCACCTTGTATAAAATATTCTCGTAAGCCATCATATTCCCTCCGTGTTGAGGTTGGGCGATTGATAGTTTACTCCTATTGCTTGACTCGTCAAGACACGGTGCCGCGTCAACGAGTGAACGGCGGTCTTCAGTTCTCGACCTGCAAACGTGTTACAACCACCATGACTTCCTCGTGTCTGCCCAGCCAAGCGCTCTTAGGAATACCCTGGCCATTCGCACAATGTTGCGCGTGCCAAGCCGTCACCTCGCTAACTTGCGCCGCTCCCAGACTCGGCAGCGTCAAGAAGGCACACAGCTTGGCGTAGTCGAATAACCGGCGCCCGTTCGCTTCTACTCGGGTGGGAGTACGCCATCAGACCCGATGAGGCCTACGATCACCCTGTCTTCGAAATCAGAGGCCGCGCGGTTGGTCGAGCCGTACCTTTAGTCACTGGGAAGGTCACTAAGCGCGTCGGATGGGCATGACGGCGCCGTACGCTTCGCCCGACTGCACATTATCGGGACTGCCTCTGTACTTTCGAAATACGCCAAAAGCGAATGCGCAGAAGACGCTGGTCGAGAGCAGCCCCCCGATGGCGATAGCGGTCCGCCATCCGGGCCCGTACCTGCCGATAAACTCAGCGCCAGCCCGTAGCGCGGCAGCGAGAAAAAGTGTCCACACCATGATCGCGAGGAGCTTGGTGAGGGCGGTAACCGTTTCAGAAACGGTTACCGCCCTCACGTGAATTGACCGGGAGGCTGCCCCGCGCTACACTCGTTGCGGCGTTGGGCACCCAAGACCGGGAGTCCTGCAAGGAATACGTAGGAGGATGACGCTATGGCGAGACTCGAAGACTATGCCAACAAGTACCAGACCATCAAGATGGAACGCCGCGACGGCATCCTTCAGATGACCTTCCACACCGATGGCGGCCCGCTGCTGTGGGGCGGGCTGCCTCACGGCGAGTTCCCTCAGGCCTTTAGAGACGTGGGCAGCGATGCCCGCAACAAAGTCATCATCATAACGGGTACCGGTGACTCTTTCTCGGGAGGGGACCGCGCTAGCGATCCCGCCCGCCAGCCGACGCCCCTCACGCTGCGGCCCAGATACTGGGACCGGGTGTACTGGGAAGGGAAACAGCTATTGAATAACCTGCTAGATATCGAGGTGCCGATGATCAGCGCGATCAACGGCCCGGCCCTGGCCCACTCGGAGATTCCGTTGCTGTGCGACATCGTGCTGGCATCGGAGAACGCCGTCCTCCAGGACGCGGGACACTTTCCCAACGGCGGCGTGCCCGGCGACGGCGTGCACATCGTCTACCCACTGCTGCTCGGGATGAACCGCGGGCGCTACTTCCTCCTAACCGGGCAGGCCATCGGGGCGCAAGAAGCGCAGCAGCTTGGCCTCGTGAACGAGGTCCTGTCCCGTGAGAAACTCCTGCCGCGGGCGTGGGAGTTGGCGGAGCACCTGACGCAGAGGCCGCAGCTCCTCCTGCGGTACACCAGGGTGGTGCTCACCCAGGCGATCAAGCGCCAGATGGTGGACCTGCTTGGCTACGGCCTCATCCTTGAGGGGATGAACTCGGCAGAGTACGCGGCGCAGGCGGCGGAAGCCCAGGAGCAGGGAAGCTGACAGAGGCCTGGCTCCAGTGGGCGGAGCGGTTGACCCCTGCCCTTCCGACCACCTCGTGGTCGAAACTCCGGCGCGTTGCCTCGACAGGAGACAAGAAGAGCGCCGCCGCCTCTTCGGTTTCGTGGAGCTCTCGGAAGCAACGGAAGGTATCCTGGCTGGACCAGGTGGCACACAGGCGGCCTGCCCGCGTGAGGGATTCAAGGTCACCGACACCAAGGACGAACGAATCGCCAGCAAGCAACGCCACATAGAACCTTGTTCATATCCTACGGCCTTGAGCGGCTCAGTCTCTTAGGATTTCTTTGACGCCAGCGAGTGCACGATATGGAAGAATAGGGATGCCCCCGCGCTCTCCTACCAGGTTGCTCCTGGTGTTCGAAGGCTTCCAATCGGCCACATCTCTACGCTAGAGTATCGCTGGTTAATGACACACCTCGCGCCGTCATAGCCGAATCAACTCTTGTCGTCCGCGGAGCTATAATGGAAACATGAACAAAGCTAAGGGGACGCCCCCGCGCAAGAGCTTCCCGTTTGCCCTCCTGGTCTCGTTGCCGGAACGCGGCGTGCGCGCGGCTGCGGCCACTGTGGGCGGCGCGGTCTATCAGACGTCTGAGGTGCTGCTGCCCTCCTGGTTTCGCCGCACCAAGCTGTACCAGCTTACAATATCCAGGGCAATGCGCGTTGTGGTGGGATATGTTGGCGGTGTGGACGGCGTCCTGTCCCCGAGCCAGATGCCACTCCGCGACCTCGCCGTCCGCAAGACCGTCGGGAACACTGTTGAGCTGGCGAGTATCCTGGCGGTCGGTTGGGCGCCGTTGTGGCTGATGGCCGCCGTGGCCGACATCACTGGCGGCACGAAGGTCTACCTGCGGACGCTGGTGGCCGAGCTCAAGCGAGATGGCCTGCTCCCCGCCGACGTCGACATCGCGTCTTTCGAAGAGCTGCTCAACCGGGCGGAGAAGACCTCCGGCCTGCTGGCCGATACCATCGACATTCCGCCGACCAACGTCGCAGATATGCGGGCTTCGTGGGTCTCCCTGCGGCATAACGTGGCGGCTCTGCCGAAGCCCGAGACCATGGCGCACATCTTTGCCGAGCTCCAAAGAGCCTCCAACCTGGGCGGGCGCACGCTCCTGGAGGTCTCTTCGCTCATTGCGTTGGGGGCCGTCCGGACCGGCATTCACCTCGGCAATACCTATGTCTTTCAGTACTACCAGGAGGCGCTGGGTGCTATCTTCGCCGAAGGACTCTCCGCCTACGCCCAGCGTATCGCCGCGCCGTATCTTTCGGCGGCGGGCAGACACATGGACCCTCGGGCACCGTCCTACACGCAGCGGCTGCTGAAAAAGGCCCGCCGCCGGTTGAAGGGCGTCCGGCCCCGCCACGGCCAGTCCTAGCATCGGGCGGAGTCCCCAGTTGGCCCTATCTTCCTCCGGACTCTCGCAAGCGCCGCCAGATCCTGCGCTGCAGCCATTCGACTGGGCGGCGCACAGGCGCGGGCTGATGGAAGGTCGCGAAGCCTAGGCCCAGCGCTTTCGGGAGCGCTCTGGCATCCGGCAGGGCAGCTACTGGGACGGCCGTGCCGAGGGCTTCCAACGGGCGACGCAGAGCCGGGCGGGCGAGACCGACCCACTGCACTTGGCCTGCCGACGAAAAGCGTGTATGAAGAGAGAATCCGAGGCGGGTCCACGGACCACCGTTTCCTAAGCCATTACTATGACTTCATGGATGGCCGCTTAAGCGCGGTGATTTGATTACTCAGTCGTTCTCGCAAGAGCGTCTCGTACTGCTTCGGTCGTGTCCCTTATCGAGGGCGTGATGCCAAGGAATGCAAGGGAGCCGCCATCAACGACCGTCTTGCCATCCACGAGAACTTTGAATTCGCCGTATCGGCCATGGACCATGTCGACTTCTGTTCCAAGATCGCGTCTAATCTTGGCCGCCACCCGGACGGCCTGGATGCCAGAGATTCAGTAAGCACAATATCGGACTACGATTCGGGCCATCTTGACCTCAGAGCCAGCACGCACGAGGTGCCGCCTAAGCGCTGAATGATGAAAACGAATGGCATGCCTGTTAGCATACCGCATGCGGCGGTTGACCGCAGCCCAGCGCTTGGCGCCGTCACTCGCTGAACACCGAACACACTATGAGACGGGCCTGTTGCCGAACTCTGAAGCCATATCTAGTGGCTCGCGTTTTTGGTGCCTTGGTCCTAAAATAATGGGAGAAGTTCTCATGCGGGGAGGCAGCTTATGCTGGGTCAGCGTCGCTTCGAGACCAAGCTCTACTATCAACTCTCCCTTGAGCAACTGGTCCCCCAAGATCACCTGCTGCGGCAGATAGCTGCCGTCGTTGATTTCTCCTTTGTCCGACCGCTGTGCCGCCCGTTCTACAGTCACACAGGCCAGCCCTCCGTCGACCCGGTCGTGCTCTTCAAAATGCTCCTGGTCGGCTATCTCTATGGCATCACCTCAGAGCGACGACTGGCAGAGGACATCAGCCTGAATCTCGCCTATCGCTGGTTCCTCGGCTACGACTTCGACGAGGCGACGCCGGACCACAGCGTGCTGTCCAAGGCGCGTGCTCGTTTTAGCCCACAGGTGTTTGAGGAGCTCTTCCGCCGGTCGCTTGAGGTCTGCCGTCAGGCAGGCCTGCTGGAAGAAGGGCCGGTGTATGTCGATAACACCCTCATCCGAGCAGCGGCATCGTTGAAGTCTTTGACCCGCCGCGAGGAAGCACTCCGGCCGCCCTTGTCGATAACGGAGTACCTGCGGCGCCTCGACGAGGAGAACGATCCTCCGCCCTCGGATCAGCCGCCAGCACCGCCTGGAGGCGACCAACCCGCCGGAGACCCTCCCGAGAAGCCAAGGCAGCCCCTGCCCCCCAACCAGAAGTTTCGGAGCCGGACCGACCCAGAGGCGACGGTGGTCAACCGGCCAGAGTTCGGTAAGCATCTCGCGTATAAAGCGCATGTAGCGGTTGGTGGTCGCCGCGGTCAAGTCATCACCGCGGTGGTGGCGACCACGGGTGCGGCCGCAGACGAGCACCTGCTGGGCGAGGTCCTCTGGCAGCATCATCGGCTGAGTGGCCTCGGGGTGCCGGAACTGGTGGCGGACGCCAAGTATGGCACGACCGACAACTTCCTCTACCTGGGCCGACTCGGCATCCCGTTTTTCATTCCCACCACGCGCTTCGGGAACATCCGCAAGGATATCTGGGGGCGCGACCACTTTGTGTGGCTGCCCGACGAGGACGCCTACCGCTGTCCAGCCGGCCAGAAACTCTCCCGCCACGTCAATCAGCGCGACCGACATCAGACACAGTATCGTGCACCCAAGGGAAGCTGCAGGACCTGCCCTTTCCGAGCGCAATGCGCACCCTCAGGCAGGGAGAGAACGGTCTCCCATTCCTGGGCATACAAGTATGTCGAGGCGGCTGAGGAACGGATGGCCAGCCCGTTGGGCAATCAGCGCATGGGCGAACGCAAGACGCGCGCGGAAGGAACCTTTGGACTGGGCAAGGAGCTCCACGGCCTGAGACGGACGCGGTTCAGGGGCAGATGGCGTGTGCAGATCCAACTCTGGGTCATGGCGGCGGCGATGAACATCAAGCGGGCAGTGCAGAGCAGAAGACCGCATCCCGACATGGCACTGGGACACCAATTTCTGCTCGGTTCCGTGCTTTTCCCCCGCTACCAAGCCCACGCAGCCTGCTGACCTATTCAAGTGAACACCCTTGGGCAACAGGCCCGCGTCATAGTGTCTCTCTCATGCGTGCTCGTGGCTGAGCGGGGCCACCTCTCGCCACGAAGGAGAATGCCCAGCGCCGGGGACTTCGGCTACAATACAAGCGCTATGCAGTCCTACCCTTCGGTCGACGAACCCACCTTCCGGGAGGCGATGCGCCGTTTGGCAACCGGGGTGGCGGTCGTAACTACCAGGCTGGAAGGCAAGTTGTACGGAATAACCGTCAACGCGTTCTGCTCCGTTTCGCTGGACCCTCCCCTCGTCCTGGTCTGTATCGATCAACTCTCCCGCGCTCGTAGCCTGATCGCAGAGAGCCACGTTTTCGCAATCAGCATTCTTTCCTGGCAGCAGCAATTCGTGGCCGACCGATTCGCCGCAAGGGCTCCCTTGGTCGATACGGCCTTCACCGGAGTGCCGTACCGCATTGCCATCACGGGCGCTCCAGTGCTCGCTCGATCTCTTGCTTGGGCCGACTGTCAGCTTTCGCAGACCGTGCCCGCGGGAGATCATGCTATCTTCGTGGGCGCGGTCGTAGCCGTGGGAGTGGAGGCGGATGACGAACCACTCCTGTTCTACAACGCGCGGTTTGAGCGTCTGAGGCCACGTAGTTAGGACTGCTAGTGGTCTGTCACTCATGAATAGGATAGAGATGTTTGAGACGGATGCGGGCATCCGCGGTGGTGAATCGCCAGTTCACCCTGCCGCCTGCGGCGTTGCGGTGCGTTTCCCAGGCCGCGACCTCCGCCGTCAGGTGCGACAGGCCCGGAATACGTTGGTCAAGGCACTGACGTCGCAGCACGCTCAGTTCGATCTCCGCCATGTTCAGCCAACTCCCATGCTTGGGTGTGTAATGCAGCTCCAACTTCTCCGCCAGCCGCCGGGCCTCCGCCGGCGGAAAGGCTTCGTACAACGAACCCAAGGTGTGGGTGTTCAAGTTGTCCTGCACCAAGACGATCCGTTCAGCGGTAGGGTAGTGGACGTCCACCAGGTCCCGGATGACCTGCGCCCAGTCCAGCCGGGTGCGCCGCTCGGTCACCGTGGCGCTGCGCCAGCCCCGCAGCGGTTCATAGCACAAGAAGACGTTACCCACCCCGTGCCGCTCATACTCGTAGTCTTCCCGCGCAGGTCGACCGGGCGCGGGCGGCTGCGGCAGCCGGGTGTGGGCCAGCAGTTGGGTGCTGAGCTCGTCCAGGCATACCTGCGGGAAGCGGGGGTCATAGGGCCGCTGGTAGACCGCGAGCATGCCCTCCATACGGGCCACGAACTCGCCGTTGGCCGTAGGCGGCAGGCACCATTCCTGCTTCAGCCACGGTTTAAGGGCGTTGTTTTCAAGGTGCGCCGCACCGTTTCATGGGCAATCGTGTCCACCACTTCCAGTTGCACCAGCCGCACCCCCAAGAGCCGCAAGGTCCAGCGGGCATGCCCCGCAGGCGGCGCACTGCAGGCCAGGGTCACCAAGTGCGCCTCCTGCGCACCGTCCAGCTTCCGCACATACTCCCGTTCGGGATGCTTGCGGTGCAAGGCCGCCTCCAGGCCCTGCGCCACGAACCGCTGCCGTACCCGCGCGACCGTCGCCTTGCCGACCTCTACAGTCACCGCCACCGCAGCATCACTCAAGCCCGGCCCGTCTGGTCCTTGGTCGGCCTTCAGCAAGATACGGGCGTGGGTTAACGTCCGGGCGCATGCCGTGCCCGCAGACAGCAAGCGCTTGAGTTCTTCGCGTTCTCCGGTAGAGAGGGTAACCATAAAGCGTTTCATACTCAAAATAACGCGGGCACCGCAATTTTGTAACAACACTTTACGTGTGACAGACCACAAAGCGCTCCCCGCCCTCGGACGCGTCCGAATGCATTGCTATCGTGTGATAGTGGCAGTTCAGTCTTCGCTAGGGGATTGATTCCTCCGGCGCAAGCAAGCGCCGAGCGCCAGTCGCTCGGCGTGTAGCTAGCAACTGATCTTAGTGGGTATCCAAAAGGACTTGGAACTCCTTTGCCTTTGCTTTGATAGCATCCCATTCAACAACGGCAGGAGGCCTTAGGTCTGTTGCTGGAGGCAAGCTACCAATCAGCAGGCAAGTGATCAGCAAGGACATCGCCTTATTAGCGGTAAAATTGTTGCCGCCGATAAACAGACCATCCGGGCTTGATGAGGCAAACCCTTCAGGGTTTCTCGAGTTACGGTGCGACCGGCATGCCGCTTGCCGCGGCGACTCCACGGGTGGTTGCTGCATCGATTGTGTCCGCGTATGATCTTGGTCAAACGCAAATAGTAGTGGAGGGGCAAATTCCAAAGAGCGGGGGCCGAGTCTGGGCGGTGCTGCGAAGGCCACATTAGTGCGTGCGGTCGTGTACAAGCCGGGGCTGCCCGGTGATTTTTGGAGAGCATGGTTCAACAGGAAAAGTATAAGAGGAGGCAAACATGGCACCCACAGCCGACGAGGTACGAGGACAGCAACGGGAAACATGGGATAAGTTCTCCGCAGGGTGGAAAAAGCGCGACACGTTCGTCACCCAATGGCTCCAACCGGTGGGCGACAAGCTCTTAGATTTGGCTCAGCTCAGGGAGGACTCTGTTGTGTTGGATGCCGCGACAGGCACCGGCCAGCCGGGGCTTGCCGCCGCTGGGAAGGTGAAGAACGGAAAGGTTATCGGTTCTGATATCGCTGCGAAGATGGTCCAGATTGCGGAGGAAAAGGCCCGCATCGCCGGCATCAAGAACTATGAGGGCCGAGTATG
>Ga0082335_1004127_pt1 | contig 22484 bp, 18 predicted proteins | sample Subgrocontami58m_FD_72375 | JGI IMG/M metagenome (GOLD analysis project Ga0082335, IMG submission 72375) | Subsurface groundwater microbial communities from S. Glens Falls, New York, USA - GMW37 contaminated, 5.8 m (SPADES assembly) (version 2) ...
GGGGATTAGTATGTGATCCCGACATTCTGTTACTTGACGAGCCTACCAACCATTTAGATGTTGATTCGATCGGTTGGCTAGAGGAGTTTCTCCTGCGTTATGGTGGAACGATACTCTTTGTTACCCACGACCGTACGTTCCTGAAGAAGCTGGCCACCCGTATTATTGAACTTGACCGGGGAAGTCTTTCGAGCTGGGCGTGTGATTATGAGACCTTTCTGGTGCGCAAGCAGGCAGTCCTTGATGCAGAAGAGAGTCAACAGGCTGTTTTCGATAAGAAATTAGCGCAGGAAGAGATATGGGTCAGGCAAGGAATCAAGGCCCGGCGTACCAGGAACGAAGGGCGGGTACGGGCGCTGGAAGATATGCGTAATGCCCGACGGGAACGGCGCCAGGTCATGGGCACGGTGCGCATGCAGACACAGGAAGTTGAACGCTCCGGTGCACTCGTGATAAAGGTTGAGGACATCACCTATAGCTATGATACCAAACCGGTTATCAGCGGCTTTTCCGCAGCAATTATGCGGGGTGATAAGATCGGTATTATTGGTCCCAACGGGTCGGGCAAGACCACACTTCTTCGGCTTCTGTTAGGCGAATTGAGTCCCCAGCAGGGCAACGTGCGCCAGGGTACCCGTCTCAATATTACCTATTTCGACCAGCTTCGCTCTCAATTGAAAGAGGATAAATCAGTTTATGATAACGTAGGGGATGGGAACGACGTTGTTACCATTAACGGTAAATCACGCCAGGTTATCAGTTATTTGCAGGATTTTCTGTTTTTCCCCAATCGTGTACGCGTCCCCGTGAATGCCCTTTCGGGTGGAGAACGCAACCGTCTCCTTCTGGCTCGGCTATTTACCAGGCCGTCCAACGTCCTTGTAATGGATGAACCCACGAACGATCTGGACATAGAAACCTTAGAGCTGTTAGAAGAATTGCTTTTAGACTATAAGGGCACACTCCTCCTCGTCGGCCATGACCGAACCTTCCTCAATAATGTAGTAACCAGTACCTTTGTGTTTGAAGAGGAAGGGAGGGTTAATGAGTATATTGGCGGGTATGACGATTGGCAGCGCCAGAGCGAAGCTAGAAAGAAAACTGTTGCAGAGAAAATTTCGGCGAAGGCAGAATCGGTGCGCAAGCAGTGCGAACGGCCCCGCAAGCTTACCTTTAAGGAACAGCGAGAACGTGAAGCCTTGCCGCAGCGTATTGAAGCCCTGGAGACAGAACAACAGCAACTGTATCAAACCATGGGTGACCCCATGTTTTATCAAAAGGGGAAAGATGAGATTGAGAATGTCAAGGCCAGAGTATCATCCCTGGAACGTGAATTGGCTGAAGTCTATCAACGATGGGAGACTTTGGAAAACTCACAGGAACCGTAACTTTTTGATATTGCAAAATATCGACTCACTTGTATAATTTGACGTTGAGAAATTTTAAACTTTTGTGATTCCCCTCTAAAAAGAGGGGACTTCGTCGTGATGGTTCGACAAGCTCACCATGCACGACACTACATCCTGAGTCTATCGAAGGATCAGTCGAACGATAAAGGGGTGTGTAAGTTTGTTGCAACACACCCCCAGCCCCTCTTTCTAGAGGGGAGCTTAAAAGTCGCTACCGAAGGTCTATTTTATATCGTCACCTTTTTGGAGTCTGACCTATGATCTGGAAAAAATACACGTCATTCAAATATGGGTGAGCACACCCACTGAAGTGGCGGCGCCATTTCCAGGTTGGGTGGATAAGGTATGGACTCTTTAAGAGCGACCCTTAGCACATTTCTCAAAATTGCAAGGGTACCTTTTACCTTGCAATGCACTTAGTTGTTCGGCAAAAATTATAACCACCGTCCATTTCCAATTCCATCCTTCAGGAAAAGATACCGTCCCTTCGTCCAATAGTTAATTGGATAATTCAATGTTAAATAAATTCAAGGCTGCAGTTGTAGTGCGAACTTTAGTTCGCTTACATCCTATGCGAACTGAAGTTCGCGCTACATTGGAAAAGCTGCAAAAGGCCTAATTTAAAAGGTTTTTTAAACGGAGGATGTAATCATGGTATCTTTATTAATTGATGGAAAAAAAGTAGAAGCGGAATCCTCTCAAACTATTTTACAAGCAGCACAAAAACTGGGAATTCATATCCCTACCTTGTGTCATGACCCACGGCTCGCCCCTTCAGGGGCATGCCGCATGTGCGTGGTAGAGGTAGAGGGTGCGCGATCCCTGGTCGCTTCCTGTGCAACCCCTGTCGCAGAAGGCATAAAGGTCTCCACACAGAGCGCACCAGTAACACGTGCACGAAAACTCAATCTGGAACTTATCTGGTCTAATCATCCGAACGACTGTCTGACATGCGACAAGACAGGAGAATGTCAGCTTCAAAAACTCATGTACGAATACGATGTGAAAACCTCCAGGTTTGCAGAGCAAAACCCTCCTTCGAAACCCGTTGATTCTGATCCTGCGATTTATCGGGATATGAATAAGTGCATTCTTTGTGGAAAATGCGTCAGGATTTGCGATGAGGTGCAAAACCAGCACATCTGGGCATTTTCAGACCGCGGAATGCAAACTTCAATTGCTACTGCCTTTGAAAAACCATTAAAAGACGCCGGGTGCGTGTTTTGCGGACATTGCGTTTCCGTTTGCCCTGTGGGGGCACTTATGGACAAACCCGCTGTAAAGAAGGGTCGTCCGTGGGAAACAAAGAAAGTTCGTACAGTCTGCTGTTATTGCGGCGTGGGTTGCAGCCTCATGCTTCACGTGAAAAAGGGTGAAATTCTGAAGGTAACAGCCGATACCCATGATGCCCCCAATTATGGCAGCCTGTGTGTCAAGGGAAGATATGGATTCGAGTTTTATAAAAGCCCGGATCGTTTAAAATCACCTTTGATTCGAGATCATATTGACCAACCCTTTCAAGAAGCAAGCTGGGACGAGGCCATTAACCTGGTAGCCAGGAAATTAATGGATATCAAACAGAAATATGGTACAGACGCCTTTGGATGTCTCAGCTCCTCCAGAGGTACTAATGAAGAGAATTATTTGGCCCAGAAATTTACCCGTGCCGTAATGGGAACCAATAACATGGACAACTGTGCACGGGTATGCCACGCCCCTTCGGTAACAGGGCTCAGGGCTGCATTAGGGAGTGGGGCAGCCACCAATTCCCTTGCTGATATAGAAGGAGCAGAAGTACTCATCGTCAGCGGTTCGAACACCACCGAGGCGCATCCTGTAGCCGCCTTAAAGATAAAAAAAGCGGTGCGGTTTCATGGGGCAAAGCTGATCGTAATAGACCCGCGCGAGATAGAACTCGTCCAGTATGCAACCGTGTGGCTGCGTTTAAAACCAGGCACCAATGTGGCTCTTATCAATGGTTTGCTTCACGTCATTTTAAAAGAAGGGTTGGAAAACAAAGAATTTATCCAGCAGCGGACAGAGAACATAGACATGCTGCGACAGGTAGTCGCCCAGTATACACCTGAAAAAGTCGAAGAAATTACAGGCGTTCCCAGGGAAGATATTATCAAAGCTGCGAGGATTTACGCAGGTACAAACAAGGGTATGATTGTGTATGGATTGGGTATGACCGAACATAAGGCCGGTTCTCATGGCGTAATGTCCCTGGCTAATTTAGCCCTGATTACCGGCAACGTGGGTCGTCCCAATACAGGGATTAACCCCCTGCGCGGACAGAATAACGTCCAGGGTTCGTGCGACATGGGGGCGCTGCCAGACGTTTACACCGGTTATCAAAAAGTAGATGATCCTATTGCCAATGAAAAATTCTCTGAGGCATGGGGTTGCCAACTTCCTACAAAACCAGGACTGAAGGAACCCCAGATGTATAGCGAAGCCCTGGCAGGTAATTTAAAGGCGCTGTATATTATTGGATACGATCCAGCAGCGACACAGGCAAATATACATCATGTGAGGTCGGCCATGAAAAAGCTCGATCTTCTTGTTGTGCAGGAAATATTTATGACAGAGACCGCAAAACTCGCCCACGTGGTGCTTCCTGCCGGTTGTTTCTTTGAGAAGGACGGTACCTTTACCAACGCAGAAAGACGGGTAAGGATGCTAAATCAGGCCATTCCACTGCCCAAAGGAACGAAACACGACTGGGAAATTATATGCTTAATTGCCAGCGCCATGGGATACCCGATGCATTATAACCACCCAGGCGAGATCATGCGGGAAATTGCCAGCCTTACCCCGGAGTTTGCAGGCATTGATTATGAAAGACTCGAAGGAGACGGGCTGGTATGGCCTGTGTGGAATAAGAAACATCCCGGCACCCCCATTTTACACAAAGACACATTCACGAGGGGAAAGGGGAAGTTTAACGACCTCTTATATACCCAATCGGAGGAACTGCCTGATACTAATTATCCTTTGTGTTTGACCACCGGCCGCCGACTTTACCATTACAACAACGGCTCAATGTCGCTTCGAAATCCGGAGATTTATGCGATCAGTTCAGAAGAATTCGCAGAGATCCATCCCCGTGATGCCGAAATATACGGTATAAAAACCGGGGATAAAGTGCGGGTAACATCAAGGCGAGGCACTTTAGAAGTTAAGGCGCAAGTTACAACAAAGTCTCGACCCTGTAGTGTGTTTCTGTCCTTCCATTTTCCAGAAACCCCCACGAATGTTTTGACCGGACCAGGAGAAGATTTATTGGCGCTTACCCCTGAATATAAGGTATGTGCCGTAAAAGTGGAGAAGGCTTAATTTAGAGGTCAAAAATGAATAATTTCTTGTTGTCTTTTTGTCAAAAAAATGTATTCTGTAAAGTCTTATATACCACATTTTATATATGACATTATGCATAAACTTTGTAGGGGCAGGTTTCAAACCTGCCCCTACTGGTCTACAAATGGACATATGAATTATTCCGAAAAACCAAATAAATATAATAGTTTTTAACATAGCAGCATGACAACACCAAAGGTATTAATCCTCAGAACGGCTGGAACAAACTGCGATTACGAGACCCGATACGCATTTGAAAAGGCAGGGGCTAAGGTGGATGCTGTACATATCAACATCCTCCTTGCCAATAAGAAGTTATTAGAAGATTATCAAATCTTAGCCCTGCCCGGCGGGTTTACCTATGGAGACGACATCTCTGCCGGCAAAATACTGGCAAATCAGATCAAATATAATTTAGAAGAGGATATTACAACCTTCATTCACGAGAAAAAACTTATTCTCGGCATCTGCAACGGATTCCAAACACTGACAAAGGCCGGGCTGTTGCCAGCTATTGAAAAGCAACACCAGGAGGCAACATTAACCTTCAACGATTCAAATAAATTTGAAGATCGATGGGTTTACCTGAAGATATGTTCAAATAAATCTGTCTTTATTAAGGAAGAAAACGTACCAACAATATATCTGCCCATTGCGCACGGGGAAGGGAAATTTGTCACCAAGGATGAAACAACCCTGAATAAAATTATGTCGAATCAGCAGGTCGTCTTCAAATACATAAATGAATGCGGAGAAGAAGCTGGCTATCCATGGAATCCCGGTGGCTCCATTCAAAATATAGCGGGAATCTGCGACCCTACGGGTCAGATTTTGGGCATGATGCCACATCCGGAAAGGCATGTGGAATCCACACAACACCCGCGCTGGACACGCAACGGACTCAAGGAATTTGGAGACGGTTTCCTGATTTTCAGGAATGCAGTTGATTACGTTAAATCTCATTTTTAATATCACCGCAAAGACGCAAAGAAAGACTTAAAATAAATCAATACTATTTTGGAGACAAGACACAATGCATAAAAATGTTACCTCAACGAAAGAAAATGCACTTGCGATTGATTTGACCAAATGTCACACCATACTTTCAAAATATAATCAGGCAACTCCTGCAGACCTCATTCCTATCTTACAGCAAATACAGAACGCATACGGATATTTACCCCAGAACGCCTTAGAAGAAATAACCGCCAGGACGCGTATTCCCCTGAGCAAGATTTACGGGGTGATTACTTTTTATTCCCAATTTTCCCTGGAACCCAGAGGTAAACATACGATTAAGGTTTGCACAGGAACGGCATGCCATATCAAAGGCGCTCCTGACATCAAGAAAAAAATTACGCAAGTCCTCCATATCCATGAAGGAGAAACAAGCCGGGATTATAAATTCACATACGATCCGGTGGCATGCTTAGGGACGTGCTTCCTGGCTCCGGTCATGATGATCGACGATAGATATTACGGAAAACTAACCGTCGAAAAAACAGAGACTATACTTAGAAGTTATTAAAAATATTCTTTCCGGATTGCTTTCAAAGAATCTTCTTAATTGGAGTTTTCTATGACGAAAACAAAAAAAGAAGCTATAAAGCTTATTCAAGAATTGCCAGATGAATGTACAATTACTGATATTATGGCGGAACTATACTTCAAACAAAAGGTTGAACAAGGCTTAAAAGACATTGAAGAAGGAAAGACTATAAGTCATGAAGTCGTTAGAAAAAGGATGGCTAAATGGGCAAAATCCATTGGTCGAAAACAGCGCAGCAAAATATCGAAGAAATAGCTGACTATATTGCACAAGACTCACCTTTCTATGCAATAAATTTTGTCGAAAGGATTCTGCAAAACATTGAAAAACTCAGTATTTTCCCAAAAATTGGAAGAATAGTTCCAGAATTCAAAAAAGAAAATATTAAAGAAATAATATTTCATAATTACCGGATTGTTTATAAGACAGAAAAAGATTGCGTATTCATAGTTTCGATATGTCACGGAAGTATTGATATCCAAAGAAAAGCAACGAGTGAATATTGGGAAATCAACTAATCTCTGTGGAAACATAATAGAATATCGTCATTAAGCTTTTGAAAAGTTAATGATGATTTTAGTTCTTTATCTAAAAGTTAAATAAAACATGAAGAAACATAGCTATTAAAAAGGAGAATCAACGTGGAAAAGCTAAAAAACCCTGACGAACTCCAGAGGTACAGGAAATCCCTCGAAACAAAGCATCGCCCGGATATGGTACGAATATTCATCTGCACTACAGGCTGCAGGGCGCTGGGGGCAGAAGAAGTTTGCAAGGCTTTCAAATCAGAAATTGAAAAACAATCACTCAAAGACAAGGTAGAAATTGTCGACACCGGGTGTCAGGGTCTGTGCGCCAGGGCGCCTGTATTGACCATAGAACCAATGGGTATTTTTTACGGCAGGGTGACAGAAACCGATGTCCCTGAAATTATTTCAAGAACTATACTAAAGGGTGAGATCATCGAACGCCTCTGTTATACAGAAGCGGGGAAAAAAACCCCTTACCTCCGGGATATTCCTTTTTATGGTAAGCAGAAAAAGATTGTTCTGAGAAATTGCGGTACGGTTGATCCCAAAAGTATAAATGAATATATACTCAGAGATGGTTATGCAGCTATTTCGAAAGTGCTCTCCGGCATGACACCGGACGACGTCGTCAATGAGATAAAAAACTCTGGTCTGCGGGGCAGAGGCGGCGCCGGCTTTCCAACAGGGAACAAATGGGAATTCGTCAAAAAGGCAGTGGGAGATGTAAAATACTTAGTCTGTAATGGTGACGAGGGCGATCCGGGCGCCTTTATGGACCGGGCAGTGCTTGAAGGCGACCCCCATTCAGTAGTTGAGGGAATGCTTGTTGGAGCTTATGCTATCGGATCAAAAAAGGGAATTGTATATGTGCGTGCAGAATATCCCATTGCCGTTGAACATCTCAATATTGCTATACAACAGGCAAAATCACTTGGACTCCTTGGGGAAAATATCCTCGGAACCAGTTTTAGTTTTGATTTGGAAATCAAAATGGGCGCCGGCGCTTTTGTGTGCGGCGAAGAAACCGCCCTTATTGCCTCCATTGAGGGCAAGCGCGGCATGCCGCGTCCCCGTCCGCCTTTTCCAGCAACCAGCGGTCTTTGGGGAAAACCTACGAATATCAACAATGTAGAAACTTTTGCAAACGTGCCGATTATCATCCTCAAGGGGTCTGAATTCTACAAAGCCATTGGTACGGAAACCAGCAAAGGCACGAAGATATTCGCCCTGGCAGGCAATGTAAAAAATACAGGACTCGTTGAGGTACCTATGGGAACTACACTCCGTGAAATTGTCTTCGATATCGGAGGAGGAATTCCAGGTCGTAAAAAATTCAAGGCAGCCCAGATGGGTGGGCCTTCGGGCGGATGCGTACCGGCACAGCATCTCGATCTCCCCATCGACTACGAAACGGTAAAAGAGGTGGGCGCTATTATGGGTTCGGGAGGACTTATTGTCATGGACGACTCTACCTCCATGGTTGACATTGCCCGGTATTTTATGGAATTTTGTCAGGATGAATCATGCGGAAAGTGCGTGCCCTGCAGGATTGGAACCAAGAGGATGCTCGATATCCTAACGCGAATTACCAAGGGGCAGGGGAATAAAGAGGACATTGGTCTATTGAAGGAGCTTGCCGAGGTTACCAAAAGTGCGTCCTTGTGTGGTCTCGGGCAGACGGCAGCAAACCCCGTGCTCTCTACAATCCGTTACTATCTCAGTGAATACGAAGAATTAATCAATAAAAAAGACACTCAGTCTTTACCACAAGAGAGTCCCTCTACTCAACCATAGCATAGCAAGGCATACTTGTAGAAGGTTTAATTAAATTAGTTTTTTCTAAAATAATTTGTATTGGTTAACGTTCATAAGGAAATGAATGTCAAAAATACAAAAATCAGACAGGCGATTGTTGATAAGAATTACTATCTCTCGTCACATGCTGAAGAAGAAATGATTAATGACAGATTAGAACGAGAGGATATTGAGAATGCTATACTTAAAGGAGGGATTGAAAAGAAAATGACCTACGATTTAAGAGGTACAAGGTATAGAATTGAAGGTCCTGCAAAGGACGGAAGACAAATACATGTCACTTGCAGATTTAAAGAGTATAATAATCTAATTATAGTAACGGCATACGCTTTAACGGAGGAGATATGATTTGTGAATTTTGTGAAGGTCAAACGGTAAAAAAGAAGGTGAAAAAGCATCACTGGCTTCACGGCAAATTATACATAATTGAAAACATCGAGGCTGAGGTTTGCAAGGAATGTGGCGAGAGATATTTTCACGCAAAAATACTCGATGACATAGACCGTATCCTGGAAACAAAACATGATGTAAAAGAAAAAATAGAAGTAGAAGTTGTTAGTTTATAAATAGCGGATGTGTAAATCCATAGACATTTGTGCTTGCACGAAGAGTTTGGAAAGTTGTTTCAGTAGAAGGAGACATCATAAATGTACGCCGTTTTAAAGGAGAGGCAAACTCTGCCATTTTCCAAAGACAGAGGAATGTAGGTGCTTTCTATTATCTTTTGCCTCCTGAATTAAAATGCAAAATAAAAATAATTTGATGTAATAATATGAAAGTACTCCTCATCGGTGCTGGAAAAGGCGGGTCTGCACTCCTGACGATCTTACATGAAGATAAGGAAATAGAGATTGTCGGAGTCGTCGATAACAACCCCCAGGCTGAAGGTTTAAAAATTGCAAAGCAGTACAACATCCCAACCCATACCCATTATGAAAAATTAGTAAAAAGGGATGACCTTGACGTTATTATCGATGTTACGAGAAATCCCCAGGTACACACCGATATCGGAAAAAACAAACCTGCAAATACCGAGATACTTGGAGGTTTAAGCGCCAAACTCGTGTGGAATTTGGTAGAAGAACGAAAAAAGAAGGAAGAGGAAATTCAAAAAAGTCTTTCCGAACAGAAGGCGCTTTATCATATTGGAAATATGCTTTCTTCCGCAATTGACATACATGATGTGTTTCAAACTATCGTTAGAAGCGGCCTGGAAATAACCAATACTCCCGCAGGGAGTCTCGCTTTGTATGATCCAGAAAAAAACGAACTGGAACTCACCGCCGTACACGGCTTCAGCCCGGAATTTTCTTTAAAAGCAACACGGTGGAAGGTAAGACCCGGCGGACTCACCAGTAGAATTCTCTCACAAAAACAACCCGTTGTAGTACCTGATATAACGGAAGAATCCGCTATGGATACCCGTGTCATTTTTGCTGAAGGGATTCGATCTCTGGTAGCCACACCGCTGACTACCGAAAACAAGATTGTAGGTATCCTTTTTGTGGACGACTATAAGCCACGCATTTTCACAAAAAGAGATATTTCCATTCTGGAACTTCTTGCAACTCAGGCAACGATTGCGATCAAAAAGGCTAAAATACGTGAACAACTGCAACGGAATAATCAGAAACTCAAGCAAACAATGGATTACTTACAGAATGTGCTGGATAACTCTGCCGATATGATTATCACTACAGACATAGAGAATAATGTAGTAGAATTTAATAAAGGGGCACAGGAGATACTAGGGTATACGCAAAGTGAATCCGTCGGGAAACCGTTGTGTGGTTTCTTTGCCAATCCCGATCACTGTAACCAATTATTAGAAAAAATCAAACAGGAAGGAAAGATATCCAGCCAGGAAACACAGTTCGTCACAAAGGAAAATAAGATCATCGATATCAGTATTACCCTTTCTCAACTCAAAGATACGCCGGGGAACATGATTGGAACCGTCGGTATTAGTAGGGACATCACCGAGTTTAAGAGAACCCAGGCACAACTCATCCAGGCTGGGAAACTCGCCGGTATAGGTCAATTGGCAGCCGGTATTGCGCACGAAATTAATAACCCACTCAGCGGTGTATTGGGATACGCCAAAAGGCTTATGAAAAAGGCAGAGGATGAAGAACTCAAAAAGATGCCAGGATTCGAGTCTTTCCCAAGAGAAATGAAGTTGATTGTCGATTCGGCGCTGCGCTGTAAAAAAATCATCGACGGTCTCCTGAAATTTTCTCGTACCTCGGAAACGGTAAGCATGGCCGTCAATATCAATGAAGTTATCGACGAATCACTCATACTATTTGGCAATCAGTTATCGTCACAGAACATTGAGTTGAACAAGGTTTTAAGCCCAAACAACCCCACTATCCGGGCTAATCACACGCAGATACAGCAAGTTTTTACCGATATCATCATCAATGCCATACTGGCTATGCCCAACGGGGGTAAATTAACGATTGCTACAAGACCGGCAAATTCCTCAGCCGTTGAAATAGAATTTACCGATACCGGAGAAGGTATCTCGAAAGAAAACTTACCAAAAATATTCGAACCGTTCTTTACTACCCGTGAACCCGGGAAGGGAACAGGGCTGGGGTTATATATGATTTACAGGATATTACAGGAACATCACGGCCATATAGACGTAAAAAGTGAATTAGGAAAAGGAGCAACATTTGTTATCACACTACCAGTTGCCGATGTTAATACCTAGCGATGTCTCAGACCAATAAAATTCGTTTGGAACCACGGACTTCGTCGTGAGCGCTCAGTCGAACGATTTCGCAGATTGCACAGACCTCCCCCTATCCCCCTCCAGAGGGGGACAAAGGGGGAGGAATTCCACAGATTTATTTAGATTTTTATCTGTGGAATCTGTGCAATCTGTGGTTTCAGTAATTCTTTTTAAAACTTGACTCATCCCCGTTTTTACGAGGACAAGTTTGTGAAGATAAACCGCAGATAAAGTTTTTAATACTACATACGATCAAACAGGGAGGAAAAGCCATGGCAGGAGAAAGAATCTTAGTTATAGACGACGAAGAAATCATATGCACGTTACTCAAAGACACCTTGACCGATGCAGGATATCAGGTAGAGACAGTAACCAATGGTATAGAAGGACTTGAAAAGCTCTTAAAGGGAGAACCCTTTGACATACTTCTAACTGACATCCGCATGCCAAAAAAGGATGGAATGCAAGTGCTTAAGGAAGCAAAAAGTCGTGTCCCTGACATACTCACGATTATCATGACAGGGTATCCTAGCATTGAAACCATCAGAGAAGCAAGCGAATACAATGCATTTGATTATATTACAAAACCCCTCGATCCCGACGAGATATGCGAATGCATCAAACGTTCGATCGAGGTACGAAAATTATCAAGAGAACTTAGAGTCCCTGAAAAGACACCCAGCATACTTGTGGTAGACGATATGCAATCGGCCCTTTTTCTCTCAGAGGGTATTTTGCAAGACGAGGGTTATCATGTCGAGATTGCTCAAAATGGACAAGAGGTGCTCGATAGACTGAAACAAAAACACTTTGACATTGTAGTTGCAGACCTCCACATGCCAGGCATGGATGGCATCGAACTCTTAAACAACATCAAAAAGTTGGACATCAAGACGCTGGTCATCATCATGACAGCGCGGCCAAGTATTGAATCGGCAATAACGGCTTTCCGTCACGGCGCCTACGACTATATTACCAAACCTATCGATCCGGATACTATCATCAACACCATCCATCGCGGATTGGAAAAACGCTATATCGAAGTAAATACCGATAAGTTACTGAGACGCCTCCATGACCTCCGCCAGCAAATGGTCGATGAAAATGCTTCACTCACTAAAGAAAAAGACTTGGCGAATAGTATCATGGGTGCCGCTCCTGACGCTATCATTGCTACAGACGAACATGCTAATATATGCATTATAAACGATGCTGCAAGAGAACTCTTTGGACATAAGAAGGAAGCGTTACTGGGAAAACCCATTGATACCCTCTTTGTCGAGAAGAAAAACTTTTTCAAGGGAACAGATTTAGAAAAGATGCTAAAGGAAGGCAATGTCTACGACTATCCGCTTACCTGCATCACAAATAAAGGCGCCAAAATCAAGACAACCTGGTCTGGCGCACCCATCCTTGACAAGGATGAAAAGATAAAAGGAGTTGTGGGAATCGGAAGGAAATAGTATACTTATTTAAAAGTAAGTATTCAGCTATAAATATCTGATTTTAAAATTATTCCTATGAAAATTATATCTATTACCGGAACAGCAAGCGGCGTAGGAAAGACGACAGTCGCCCAGTTCTTACTGAGACACTTTGGTGACTTATCTGCCTTGAAAATCACAACAAAACACGAAGGCAACTGTCCCAGACACGCAGACTGCGATGTATGTGAAACCATGACGCACCCGTATAAAATTACGGTTGACCCCCTACAAATTGAGCAGGAGGGTAAAGACACTTTTCTTTTTAAAAACGCCGGTGCCCAGAAGGTAGTCTGGCTGCAAACACATTCAGACCATCTCGAAAAAGGCATTGAAGAAGCATTAACTTACTTCAACAAAAGTGATTCAGTCCTGGTGGAGGGCAATAGCTTCTTGCACACACACAATGCCGACCTCTGCATTCTTGTCACCACTCCAAGAGAGGACAAAATCAAGCGTTCGACAAGGCAAATTATTCCCAAGATAGACCTGGCAGTAATTAACAAATATGCCGGTGACCATACGGACGATATCACGAAGGCACGGGAAAGATTACAGATGATCGGATGTTATGCACCTGTCTTCGTCCTAAGCCCACTTCAGAAAAATTACAACCCAAACAAAGTATTTCTCAACCACATCAAAGAAACACTTGGACAGCCCGTTCAATCTTACAGCAAATCAGTATAAAGGCTCATAATACAATCCCGCAACCTTTACCCTATTCAAAATTTTGGTTACTCCGGTAAAATAGCCCAGATGCGGCACTGACCGCCTGAACCGCCTTCGATTTTGATGGGGGCAATAATAAGGGTCGCCCCTTTTGGCGGTAACTTATCAAGGTTGGCTACATTTTCAAGAATAAATTTTCTTGCCGCATTGATAGTATGATGGACTATGAAGTCTGCGCTGGTTCCACAATCCCCGCTGAGAGTATCGATACCAACACCTTTGATATTCTTTTTTGTTACGAGAAAATTTGCAGACTCTTTTGAATAACCAGGGAAGTGCATACTGCTTTCCTTATCAAAGTTTTTATAACCATCATAATCATGCCATCGCTTGCTCCATCCTGTATTTAATAGCACAATTGCCCCTTCAGGTATCTGCCCGTTATCTTTTTCCCACAACAAGATGTCCGATGGTGAAAGGGTATAATCAGCATTTTTCTCTACCTTCTCTGTTATATCGATGACAACTGCAGGACCAATCAATTGCTCAAAGGGAATTTGATCAACGGAAGGCATACCTTCCTCAAAATGGTTAGGCGCATCAATATGAGTTCCGAGGTGCTCTGGAGTACTATACTTTCCCGAAAACACCTTGTCTTTTTTAAGATTAGCAATGACCTCGTACTTAAATGGGGTGTACTGCCCTACAGGCCAGTAAGCATTTTTTTCATTCAACGGATAAGTCATATCAATAACCGTAGCCTTACCCTTTATGACATCTTCGAGAACCCCCGCCCATAAGCCTTGTCCAAATGGAAACAACGTAATCCCCAGCGTGAGCATCTGCAGAAACATTTTCATTCCATACTCTCCTTTTAATTTTACGTGTGTATCGGCAAAACGTAACTATCCCAAAACCATTTATATCAGAAGATTATACAGAGTTAGTGTAAAAAGAACTAATCCCATTGTCTGGTAAAAGAGGTAGGAAGTGATAATAACGGGGAAAAGGGGTGTCTTCAAGAATAAATTTAAATGTGGCTGGCAGATTTTTTTAATCTATAGTATTCCCCTTCAAAAACTTCTTTTTTGGGAAAGTTTTTTTACACCCCCCTGTATCTCCCCTTGCGAAGGGAGGGGAAAGAGCGGGGGTCTTTTGGTTGCGTCTATTGCCGCACGAGGATTTCTTTGTTCCCTTTTGGATTGAGACATGCCTATCAACGTAGGACTGTGGGAAGGAGCAAGCCTGTCTTTCTCGAAACTCGTAAAGAATCAGAATGGTCGGGGTGGCGGGATTTGAACCCACGACCTCTTGAACCCCATTCAAGCGCGCTAGCCAAGCTGCGCTACACCCCGACTTAGCCATATTATATTGCCTTTTTATCTATTATCAACTTAAATCCCTTCTGAATTTAACTTTGACATTACTCTTATTTTCTAATATAATCTGCATTGATCTTGTTAAGAAAACCGTTTTGTATTCTATAGTTACATTTCTATTTTTTTAATGCATGGCTAAAAAAACTAAAAACACATCTAAAAAAACACCATTTTCTATCGGATATATCCTGATCTTCCTTGCCGTCATGTACATCGTACAGATGTTTCTCTCTCCCAAGTCTGAAGAAATATCTTACAGCCAGTTCAGACTATACTTAAAGAATGGCTATATAGCAGACTGCACCGTTGGTTCAAACCTTATTCGTGGTCATTATAAAAAAGTAGCCGCCGAAGGTGATAAAGAAGAAAACGTAGCCTTTGCTACCGTGCCAATACAAGACATGGAACTCGTCAATGAACTTGAATCCCAGAAGGTTAGATTTAAAGGCGCCGTAGAAAATAATTTCCTGAAAAACGTCCTGATGTGGTGGGTCTTTCCTTTTGGCATCATGGCATTAGGATGGTTCTTTCTTTTTAGAAAAGTGGGAGGGATGGGTTCGCCTTTCATGTCTTTTGGAAAGGCAAAGATAAAGCTGTACTCAGACAATGGGACGCAGAAAACAACTTTTATCGACGTTGCAGGGTGTGATGAGGCCAAAGAAGAGTTAAAGGAAATTATAGACTTCCTTTCTTACCCCGAACGATTCCAAAAGCTGGGTGGGAAAATCCCCAAAGGTGTGCTTCTTATAGGCCCTCCGGGAACAGGTAAGACACTTCTTGCTAGAGCAGTAGCAGGCGAAGCCGGGGTTCCATTTTTTTCAATCAGTGGATCAGACTTCGTCGAGATGTTTGTTGGAATGGGTGCTGCGCGGGTACGAGACATGTTCGAACAGGCAAAGGAAAAGGCGCCCTGTATCGTTTTCATTGATGAGATTGACAGCGTCGGCCGCCAGCGAGGCACGGGACTAGGTGGCGGTCATGACGAACGAGAGCAGACTCTCAATCAACTCCTTGCAGAGATGGATGGTTTCAATTCACAGAAAGGGGTTATCATCGTAGCAGCTACCAATCGACCGGACGTTTTGGATAGTGCCTTACTGCGTCCGGGGCGTTTTGATCGTCAAATAACCGTCGACAGGCCAGACCTTATTGGTCGTGAAGCTGTTTTGGCAGTGCACGCAAAGAGCATAAAAATAGCTACCGAAGTCAGTCTAAAGGTCATTGCAAAACGGACACCTGGCTTTTCAGGCGCAGACCTGGCAAATGTCATCAATGAGGCAGCGCTCCTTGCGGCAAGGCACAATAAAAACTTTGTAGGTATGGAGGAATTAGAATCCTCCATCGACAGGGTGATAGCCGGTCCTGAACGAAAGAGCAGGATTATGAGCGATGTTGAAAAAAAGACTGTTGCATTCCACGAATCAGGCCATACCCTTGTAGCCGCATTGCTTCCCAACACTGACCCCGTACATAAGGTATCTATAATCCCGAGAGGAACTGCTGCACTGGGTTATACCATGCAGCTACCGATGGAAGATAAATACCTGACAAGTGAGTCTGAAATCCTGGATACCCTTTGTGTGTTGCTCGGAGGCCGCGCTGCAGAAGAACTCGCCCTCCATGAAATATCAACGGGCGCTCAAAACGACCTGGAGAAGGCTTCACATCTGGCCAGAAATTATGTATGCAGATTCGGTATGAGCAGAAGGTTGGGACCTCAGACATTTGGCAGGCAATCGGGTAATATCTTCCTTGGGCATGATCTCGTTCAGGAAAAAGAATACAGCGATAAAACAGCCATTATAATTGATGAAGAGGTTACCCATATTATCATGGGAAGCTACGAAAAAACAAAAAACTTGCTCAACGATAATAAAGGGAAACTGGAACTATTAGCAAAGAAATTGGAAGAGGAAGAGGTTCTGGAGGGAGAGCAGGTATTAGAATTGTTAAACATTGAAAAGAAACATCCAAGAACTCATAAAGAAGTAGATATTGCCCCAGTCGAACAGCCCCAACAAAACCTGCAATTCATAAACAAGGATAACGAAAAAAAGTAGAACAACTGCCGTTATCTTACTTTACAGGTTACTGCATTTCCGCTAAAAGGCTTTGTGGAAGATTAAAATTAGAATATACGTTTTGCACATCATCGTGTTCTTCAAGTGCCTCCATAAGCCTTAGTACTTTGCGACCTGCCGCATCTTCTACATCGATATTGTTTTTGGAAATCCAGCTCACTTCGGCAGTTTCAACTTTTATATTTTTACTCTCGATGGCTTTTTTGACTTTGCCTAAATCTGCTTGTGAACATATCACCTGAAAAACATCACCAACCTTTTGTAAGTCCTCGGCGCCGGCATCCAGCACCAACATCATCAACTCGTCTTCATTGAGATTGCTGCTGTTCACTATAATAAGCCCCTTCTTTTCAAACATCCATGACACGCAACCCGCTTCCCCCATATTGCCGCCAAATCGCTCAAATATCTTTCTTATTTCAGGGGCGGTTCTATTTTTATTATCCGTCAGAATTTCCAGCATCAGGGCAACACCATGAGGCCCATATCCCTCGTATAAACACTCAAATAACTCTGTATCTCCGGCAGAATCTCCTGTGCCTTTCTGAATAGCGCGTTCAACATTATCCTTAGGCATGTTAACAGCACGGGCTTTATCCAGTGCAAGCTGCAATTTTGGATTCATATCGGGATCGCCTCCTTTTCTTGCAGCTACCGTAATCATACGGGATATCTTAGAAAATGCTTTGCCTTTTTTAGCGTCAGTAGCGCCCTTTTTATGCTTTATACTTGCCCAATGTGAATGTCCAGCCATTTTTCTTAATTCCTTTAAAAACAATTCCCATCAAACGTCCTTAAGGCCGAGTGATTGTTTCAACCTCCAGATGATTTGCAATAACCTTTGAACTCGTTTCCTCTAAAGAAATTAACCTTTTAACCTTTTCCAATTTTGTCGTAATATTCTCAACTTGTTCTTCATTATTGCGCATGTTTTTATATAAGGTTTGGGCTTTTTCCCAAACCTTAACAGATTCATCCCAATGCCCCAAGCTATAATGAACATCCCCTATGTGCTCATAAATATCAGGCTCTTCCAGAAGTTGAACGGCTTCTAATAATTTCTGAAGAGCCGTAATTAAATAATCGTTTCTTCCTTCTGCCTGTGCCTTTTTGTAATAAGCCCATCCCAAACTATCCAGATAGGCACCATTCTTAGGTTGTGCTTTTAATGCCCTGTTAATCAATTGTAAGGCTTCGTCCAAATTTTTATTGTTTTCAACAAACAAATATCCAAGGAAATTACTTGCCTCATGAAAATCTGGATCAAGCTTTAAGGCCATCTGCAATTCTTCTTCAACTTCATTCATTTTTTGTTCCTCGTAATAAAGATTCGCTAACAGGAAATGAGTATCCCGTTTTGTTTCTTTATCCATCGGAATCAATTTCATACACTTAATAACGGCGATTGCCTCAGCGGTCCTCTGCTGATTTCGGTAAATCTGGCATAGCATGAAATATTCCTTTGTATTCTTGCTTCCGGTATCCACATTTTTCTTTAGGATTTCCTGGGTTTTCTTGGCCTCTTCACTCCTTTTAACCTCATTCTTCATTTTTCCATATATTTCGGATAATGCAAGATGCATAACCCAGTTATCCGGATCCTTTTCCAAAAAGATCTTTGATTCCCTTATGGCATTTTCGTGATCATTGAGCGCGTCGTAACAGAGAGTAAGATAGAAACTGGCAAAACTCAATTTAGGATCAGTTTCTTTAACCTTTAGAAAATATTCCAGGGCTTTTTTTATATCATTTTTTTCAAAATATCGCTGCCCTATTTCATAATATATCTTTGACGGTTCGCTTACAAGTTTCAGGTCAAACATGTTCTTGTAGCACTCGGCGCCCTTTTCCATCATCCCGTCCTGCATATAAAGATTGGCAAGACGGTAAAGGGCGTCCGCCAAAAACACGTTGTCTAATTTGGTTGTCTTGCATCGACGGGCATGTTCGTATTCTGCAATTGCATCCTGATGTTTTCCTACGGTTTCATAAAGAGTGGCCAAGGTATAATGAACGCTGAAATCATTGGGTTTGAGGCTGGCTAACTTTTCAATAAAACCAATCGATTTTTCATTCTTGCCTGATTGGAAATAACACGTGGCTAAATGCCGGATAATTCTTTCGGAAGAACGATCGAATAGAATTGCTTTTTCAAAGTTAAGAATTGCGTTTTCCCAATCCCTATCCAGCATAAAAGCATACCCAGTACAAAAATATGCATGCGCCTTCTCATTGTCAGAGAGAGATTGTTTTTTAATTCTGGATACAGGTTGGATTCCCTGTCTTGCAGTAACACTACTACATCCCTGAAAACCTATAGATAAGAGTGTTATGAAAACAAAAGTAATATTAAAAGGCTTGCCAAATAACATTGCATGCTTCTTTATTTTGTTCGTACCATGTTGTAAGGCCATTAGTTAAAGAATAACTTTATTTAATGGATACTCGATGATCCCTTCAGCACCCGCCCTCTTTAGTTCTGGCGTAATCTTTCTCGCTACCGTTTCATCCAGAACGGTTTCTATCGCATAACCAGCCCCTTCAGATAGTGTCGAAATGGTAGGCTTTCTCAATGCAGGTAATCTTTTGAGCACCTCGTCCAATGCTCCGTTCGGAACGTTCATCTTTAATCCAACTTTTTCACGGGCAATAATTGCCCCTTCAAAGAGCATAGCGAGATTCTCTATCTTGGTGCGCCTCCAATCATCTAACCAAGCATGATGGTTGGCAATAAGCAGTGTCGAGGATTCCATAATAGTTTCCACAATACGGAGTTTGTTTGCCTTCAGACTGCTGCCCGTTTCAGTAAGTTCTACAATCGCATCGACAAGGTCAGGCGCCTTCGCCTCAGTTGCACCATGCGAAAACTCAATATCAGCAGCTACCCCCCGCTCTGCCAGGTACTGTCGCGTTACATTTACCAGTTCGGTTGCAATCCTTTTACCACGTAAATCGGTTACAGACCGTATGGCAGAATCTTCGGGAACAGCAAGAACCCATCTGACCTTTGTTAGCTGCTGTTTGGCATATACCAGGCTTACGACTACCCTCACGTCAGAACCAGCTTCCTTAACCCAGTCTGCACCAGTGAGACCTGCGTCAATAATACCTTTTTCAACATATCGTGACATATCCTGAGGCCGGATCAATCTTACAGAAATTTCATCATCATCAATCGTTGGGTAATATGACCGAGAACTTACGCGGACGGTATAACCCGCCTTTTTCATCATATCGATGGTTGCTTCCTGGAGACTTCCTTTCGGTAAACCTAAGTGTAATTTCTTCATTCTTCTAACTCACTTTTTATAACGATGTCGCTCCCTTTAACTGCCTCGTCAATAAGTTTCAAAATATGCGCACTCTTTTTGACCGATTCATCCAAGCAAAATGTCAAAAGAGGGGTATATCTTATCTGTAAACAAGATCCTACTTTTGTTTGAATAAATCCTTTGGCATTTTCTAACCCCCTTAGGGTCGTTTTCTGCGTCACATCATCCCCCAATATAGAGATATAGACCTTGGCTCTTTTCAAATCAGGTGCAATTTCTGCCTTTGTTACCGTAATAAAGCTTATCCTGGGGTCCTTCAGCTCATGCAGTATGATTTTGCTTACTTCTTGTTTGATGGCCTCAGCCAACCTTTCCATCCTTCTTGATGACATAACAAACCCCCTTTCCTCTTATGATCTTACAAATTATGAATAAACAAAACCTATGTAGTAATTGTCTATAAAGAGGGATTTTTAATCTGCACGCGCATTTCTTCAGAGTGAGGTTAAGTAAATTCGAGGTGATAGTCCACAAGTTCAACAGAAACTGCACATCTGAACATATTAATTAAATTTGATAGAGTGCTGTTTATATACCGCTTATCGTTTCCAATCATTGCAATCCCCAGTTTAGAATACTGGCAATTATCCAACGTGCCTGTTTCAGCGACAGAGACGTTAAAATTGTTTTTTATACGGTCTTTCAGGCTTTTTATAATACGGCGCTTTTCCTTTAAGGTATTTGCACTCCTGATCACCAGCCGAATATTTAAAACGCCAACTACCGTATCATCTGATTCGTAAAATTCCAGATTCATTGCGCGGCAAACGTGAACTGTATTATTAAATCTTTTTTCCTCTCATATAGGGAGTATTAAAAGTTTATAATTTTTTTTTCAAAAAACAAATTTACAGATTAATTCTCAACTATTAAACCGTCAAGGTTCTGGCAATCTTTTGCACTTCGTATGCCTCTACGATATCTCCCACTTTAATATCATCATAACTAGCAATTTTCAGCCCGCATTCAAAACCCGCCCTCACCTCCTTGGCGTCATCCTTAACAATCTTCAAAGACTCCAACTTCCCGTCATAAATAATAATGCTGTCGCGAATTAATCGGACAGAGGAATTCCTTGTAATCTTACCCGTTTTTACGTAACAACCTGCAACATTACCAAACTTTGAGATATTGTACACTAGCCGTATTTCAACCTGCCCTAATACAACTTCCTTAGATTCAGGTTCCAGCATCCCTTCCATGGCGGCTTTTATTTCGTTCGTCGCATCGTATATAATTTTGTAAAGCCTGACATCCACTCCTTTTTCTTCTGCCAATATGCGTGCCTTGTCCTCCGTCGTCACATAAAACCCAATCACAATCGCATCCGAAGCATCTGCAAGAAGCACGTCTGATTCTGTAATACCACCGACACCACAGTGTAATATTTTCACCTTGATTTCAGCAGTAGAAAGTTCTTCCAGGGCTTTTTTGAGTACTTCCACAGAACCCTTATAATCAGCCTTCAATATTACCTTGATTTCCTTTACCTTTCCTTCAGCAATCTTGGAATAAAGGCTCTCTAGCGTGACGTGCTGATGTTTTGATAAAGAGGTTTCACGATCTTTCTTTTGTCTTTCCAAGGCAATTTCTCGTGCCTTCTGAATATCATTCACTACATAAAACCTATCCCCGGCTTCAGGAACTTCAGAAAAGTCTGAAACAGACACCGGCGTGGTCGGACCGGCTTCTTTTCGTTCAACTCCCCTGTCATCAGTTATCAGACGCGCCCTGCCAAAAGTTTTACCACAGAGGATTACATCCCCTTGATGTAACGTGCCGTCTTGTATTAAGACATTAGCGACAACCCCGCGTCCCTCACTCAGGCGTGCCTCCAGAACTACGCCTCGCGCCGGATTCTTTGGATTTGCTTTCAATTCAAGAATCTCGGCTTCTAACAAGAGCCTTTCGAGTAAGGTATCAATCCCCTTTTTGGTTATCGCAGAAGTCTCAACAAACTGGGTCTTTCCGCCCCAATCTTCCGGACTCAAATCCAAACTTGCAAGTTGCTGTTTGACCCGCAATTGGTTGGCGCCTGGTTTATCAATTTTGTTCAGCGCCACAACAATCGGGACGTTAGCAGCCTTGGCATGATTTAACGCCTCTTCCGTCTGCGGCATAACACCATCATCT
>Ga0082335_1004130_pt1 | contig 22472 bp, 17 predicted proteins | sample Subgrocontami58m_FD_72375 | JGI IMG/M metagenome (GOLD analysis project Ga0082335, IMG submission 72375) | Subsurface groundwater microbial communities from S. Glens Falls, New York, USA - GMW37 contaminated, 5.8 m (SPADES assembly) (version 2) ...
ACGTTCAAGTCAGGGACCCTCTTCAGCACTTCAGGCAAAGCCTGAAGCAAATGATCAATGCTCTTGTACTTCTTCAATCGTCCGAAGTAGCCGATGAGCGGCGTTGGGCTTTTGCTTGCATCTTTCAAATTATGTGTTGAATGATCAACGCCATAGTTGATGAGGGCAACATCCGACGCACTGAAGCCCGCTTCTTTCAGCTCTCCCTGTGTACTCGGCGATCCGACGATGAAGGGAATGCGTCGTCGTTTGTAAAGCACAACAGCCCACCGTTCCATCCAATACACATAAGAAGCGAGAATAAAATTCGTTTCGAGAAAAATGCTTTTGCCGAAGAGATGATGCGTAACGCCGTAGATTGGCTCGCGAACAAAGAGCGGCGTGAAGAACGGAATTTTATTCATATCATCTACAACGATGTCGTAGTGTTCGTTTTGAAAGCGTGTGAGATATTCAAACAGGAATCTGAAATTAAACAGATAGCGCCCGCCTTTACGGATAACGCGGACGCCATTGATGATTTCTTCTGGAAGTGAGTTCGGGAAAGAGGAACAGAAGAGTGTTACGTCGTGCCCCATGCGAGCAATGCGGGAGAAGACTTCGTGCAGATGCACTTCCGCACCGCCAGACATGGGGTTTTTGATGTCCTGCCAGTTAACGACAAGAATCTTCATTACGGATTGGATGGGGAATTTCGGAGTGCGTCACGCCAATAAGCATACACGTCCTGGAGTGTTTGGCGGAATGAAATCTTTGGCTGCCAGCCGGTGGCACTCTTCAGACGCTCGTTGCTCGCAACTACAAGCGGCACATCATACGAGCGAATGCGCTCTTGCTCGGGCACAACATCCACTTGCACACCACTGATCTGCTCCAGCATTACGAGGATTTGTTTGATCGCAACGGCAGTGCCCGAAGAAACATTGAATATGATATCTTCTGTTGTCCGTTCAAAAAGAAGCCAATATGCTCGCACAACATCCCGCACATCGGTGAAGTCGCGAAAGACAGAAATGTTGCCGACACGAATGATTGGTTCGCGTCTGCCGCGTTCCATTTCTGCAAACTGTTTCGCAAAATCCGAGACAACAAATGATGGACTCTGTCGTGGTCCCGCATGATTGAACGGACGAACAATGATCACGTTCACGCCAAAACATGTTGCATACTGCTGCGCAATCATATCGAGACTTGCCTTGCTTGCAGCATACGGTGTGATTGGTATTAGCGGGAGGTTTTCTGTTATTGGCAATTGATCCGAAGCAACCCGGCCATACACTTCACCACTACTCACAATCAGCACCGCCGGACTTTTTCCGGTTGTCCGCAATTGGTTTCTTGCCGCCTCCAGAACCGCCAAGCCGCCAAGCAGGTTCGCCTGAAATGTCTCCATTGGATTCTGCAACGACGCAGGAACAAATGCTTGTCCGGCAATATGAAGAATGCGTTCGGGCTGAATTGATTGAACCAGCGAGTTGACTCTGCCTGCATCACTGATGTCTGCCTGGTGAAGGGTGAGCGACTTTCTTAAATGGTCAATGTTGCGGAGCGCCTCGTTCTGCAGGACGGTGCCATGAACTTCAACGCCTGTCGCAACAAGCAACTCAGCGGCGTGACTTCCTACAAATCCACCAATACCTGTAATAAGAACCCGCATCGTGTTAACGAGAGCCTTTGAGCTTTTGATGGCGGGCAATATCGGAGTCCACCATCATGCGAACGAGACCTTCAAAGTTGATCTGTGGTTTCCAGCCCAATACGCGCTGCGCTTTGTCTGGATTGCCAACGAGTTCATCCACCTCGGCAGGACGGAAGAATTCCTTATCAACCTTCACGTACTTTTTCCAGCTCAGACCAACGTGGTCGAATGCAATTTGAGCAAACTCTCGAACGGTGTGTGTCTCCCCCGTTGCGATAACGAAATCTTGCGCTTTCTTCTGCTGCAACATCAACCACATAGCTTCAACATAATCGCCCGCGTAGCCCCAATCACGCTTTGCATTCAAGTTGCCGAGACGAAGTTCGTTTGCCATGCCGAGCTTAATGCGAGCAACGGCGTCGGAGATTTTTCGTGTCACGAATTCAAGTCCGCGTCGCGGTGATTCGTGATTGAAAAGAATCCCCGACACGGCGAACACGTCATAACTCTCTCGATAGTTCACAGTAATAAAATGTCCATAGACTTTCGCAACACCGTAGGGACTGCGAGGATAGAACGGGGTCTTCTCGCTCTGCGGAATCTCCAACACTTTGCCGAACATTTCGCTGCTGCTCGCTTGATAGAATTTGACCTTCCTGTTCACCAAGCGAATCGCTTCAAGCATTTTCGTTACACCAAGAGCGGTAAACTCTCCCGTCAGTGCAGGCTGAATCCATGATGTAGGAACGAACGATTGTGCCGCAAGATTGTAGATTTCATCCGGCTCAGCTTCTTCAATCAAGTTGATGAGAGAAAGTTGGTCGAGCAAATCTGCTTGGGCAATCTTGATTTTGTCGCGGATATGTTCAATACGCTCAAAGTTTTCCGTACTCGCACGGCGCACCATGCCCGTGACTTTGTATCCTTTTGAAAGCAAGAACTCCGCTAAGTACGAACCGTCTTGTCCGGTGACGCCGGTAATGAGAGCTTTTTTCATCTACTTCTTTCCCGTTGAATCTAATTCGAGTAATTGTCCGGAACGCTGTGCTTGCATTGCATTAATGCGCTGCGGAATGTTTGGATCGCCAGGATACATCACCTGAAGCTTCCTGAGAATATCAATCGCCTTCTGGTACTCTTTCCTGCTCTCATACACTTCGAGCAACACGCGGAACGGATTGTAGTACGAGTTCATATTGTACTCGCCCCGTTCAATCGCTCGCACACATTCAGGCTCGACTTCTGCAATCATCTGGTTGTATTGATCTACTCGACCGAGGCGTTGATAAAACGAAGCAACATCGGACGTCAATTCCCATCCCATTGGAATCTTTGAGCGCGGGACCAGCTTCTCCATCCTGTCTAATGCCGCAAGCGATTTCTCTTTGTTGTTCGTGACGTTTGCGTGATAGAGCGCCATGCGAATGAAGGCTGAACGATAATTGATCATCAAGCGTGTCGTGTTCTCATCGAAGTACACATCAGGGTCGGCAATCTGGCGGAACTTATAGCCGTACTGTGGTGTCTTGGAGAATCCTTCCGGCTCGCTGAACAGATTCTGTTCAAGAATATCCGGGTTGAGACCGCCATCCTGATTGTTGATTTTGTGCGGCTCAAGTCTCCACGCCAAGCCGTTGAACCAGAGAAAATCGTCGAGTCCAATCTTGCTGTCGGGAGAGCATGTGACTGCAAAAAATATCGGACGCTCCCACTTATTGGCGAAGATAATGTCTTGAACCAAAATATCCTGAACACGGATTGCAGAAATGTTGCCATACTGCAATGTCGGTTTCATGGTGAAATCAACCTTGCCTTTGTTGGTTTCCGCAGTATCCGTTACACCGAAACGAGCATACACGTCGCGAGAAACAGGCAATGATAGCGTTGTAGTTCCAAACTGTACCGGCTGGATATCCTGGATTTGTTTGTCCGTTAGACTCATCGGCACAGCCTTCGCCTCAGCATAGTACGGCTTCTTCTTCATCTGCCCAATATACCAGTTTGTATTCACTAAGCTAAGGTTGACGATGCGAACATCCCGGCGAACGCCTTCAACATCTTGAAGATACCAAAGCGGAAATGTATCGTTGTCGCCGTTCGTGAACAAGATTGCATCCTTCTCGCACGTCTGCAAAATGTTGTACGAATAATCCCACGCAACATAATCGCCGCGACGATCGTGTGAATTGAAATTCATGCGAACGAGATTTGCCGGAATTGCCCCCATAAAGAGAAGGACGAAAGCGGCCGCAATGGCAGTGGACGGGGAGCTGAAACTCTTTCTTACCAAGTCGATGATGCCGACAACGCCCAATGCTATCCAGACACAGAACACATAGTACGCGCCGACGTAAAAGTAATCACGTTCACGCGGCTGCGGCTCTTGTTGATTCTGATACAATGCGAGAACAGGACCCAGAACTATAAACATCGCCACCAGTATGAGCCACATTTTCCAATCGCGACCGAAGTGATACCACACGCCAAACAAACCGACAAGTAATGGTATGCAGAATAACGAATCCTCCGGCTTTCCACCAAAAGGAGTCGCTCCCGAAAGTTTACTGATGAACCAATTGAGAATCGTATTCAAGGGATAGAGATTTGCTCGAGCATCTTGCCAGTCACCCTCACTGCCTGCGAAATTCCATAGAACATATCGAGTGAACATATGGTTCAATTGATAGCGGACGAGGAAATCCATGTCGCTCGTGTAGTTCTTGTAGATGCCTTGATGCTGCGGCTCCTGACTGTATCGCCGCTTAATGAATGGCGCGTCTCCATATTGTTCACGACCAAGATATGATGTAAGGCGAGCAAGATTGCTCGGGTCGTTCTCGTTCATCGGCGGATTTTGGTTCGCACGAATGATAACGCTTGTGTATGTGGTGTAGCCAAAGAAAATCATTACGCCTGCGAGAAGCGCAATGTGGAGCGTTTTCTTTTTGTGGATGTAAGAATAATAAATCCCATACACGCTGCCGGCGATCAACAACCAGGGCAAAAATTCCCACACAACGCTCTTCTGGCTGAGGAACTCACCATCCATCATTCCAGGCATCCACTTTACGATACCGGGATAGACAACAAAGAAGATGAGCACGGCGACGGCGCTAAACTTCATAAAACTATTGAGTGAGAATTCATATCGCTTGAAATAGATAATCATCAACACAGGAAAGATAGCGAGCAGTGCAAGCAGGTGTACGCCGAGCGAAAGGCCAATGAGATAGGCGATAAGAAGAATGTACTTTTCGCTCCCTTCATTGGTCGAGCGTTCCAGCCAGCGCATCGCAAGCCACATAATTGCCGAAAGGAAAAACATGCTCGCGCCGTACACTTCCGCTTCAATCGAGTTGTCCCAATTCGTAGTCGAGAACGCAAGCGCCATCGCGGCGATGAACGCTGCGCCGTACATCGTAATTTTGTCGGCAAGAGTTTCCGGCATGCCGCGGAACTTGATGATGACCCGAACGATAAAGAGGTATGTGAACATAATTGCGAGAGCACTCAAAACCGCAGAGAACAGGTGGGCGCGCATGGCAAGGTCTGCTCCAACCGGCATCAGCATGGCGAGACGCGTGAGGAACAAAAACAACGGCGAACCGGGCGGGTGCGGCACTTGCATCATCCATGATGCAGCAATGAATTCACCGACATCCCAAAACACAACCGTCGGTGCGACGGTTATGCCGTACATAATCATCGGAACAAGAAATGCAAGCGCGCCAAAGATGCGATTCAACAATTTATGGGTCATAAATCCTCGGGTGATCGGGAATAAGACGATTCTGGTGAGTGATAAACGTAATTAAGATAGAGGAAAAACGGCTGAGTTTCAATGAAAATCATAACCAAGCCTGAGCGAAGCGAAGGATTTCATCACAGAAGGCGAGCACAGATCTCATCGCACAGTAAGTAACCTTTCGGGGTTAAGCGGAGAATATCGTCCTGCAAAGTTGCTGAACCGTCTTCGATAAGCGCAGGAATAATGGAGTGATGGATTGATGGAGTAATGACGTCGAATTCATTGTAGAGCTTTTTCAGATTAAGCCCATCGCTTCGCAAGCCAAGCAGTATTCTTTCGGTAACCAACTGTTCTTTGGTGAGAATCTCTTCGGTGAGCAACGGCAAATTGTTTTCATTGAGATGTGAACAATAATGCGAAAGGCTTGCAATGTTGAACCATCGTCGGGCGATTCCATGTTCTCTCCAGAATGAATGTGCAGAGGGCCCAAAGCTGAGATAGTTTTCATGCCGCCAATAGTTGTAGTTATGCCGCGAGCGGAAACCGGGCTTCGCATAGTTCGAAACTTCGTAATGCTCGAAGCCACGACGTTCAAGGAACTCCATCGTAAATTCGTAGAACTCAGCTTCCTCATCAGCGGGCTTGGGTGAGACAATCCGTGAACTCACCATGCGCGCCAGCGGAGTATTATCCTCAATGATGAGTCCGTATGCAGAAATATGATCTGTTCCGAGCGCCACCGCCTTCTGCAAGTTTGCTTCCCACCGTTCTTTCGATTGGTCGGGCAAAGCGTAAATCAAATCTATGCTGAGATTATCGAAGCCGACTTCTCGTGCGAACTGAATGCACTCCAGCGCTTGCCGGCTGTTGTGGATGCGGCTGAGAAATTTCAGCTCATCTTCATGAAACGACTGAACGCCAATACTTAACCGGTTGACACCAAGCGAACGAAAGGCAGCGAGCTTTTCTTTTGTGACTGTGCCGGGATTCGTCTCAACAGTAACTTCGGCGCCGCTCTCAATCAAAAATACCTTATGAATATGTGCGAGAATGGAATCGAGCTGTAGTGGTGAGAGAAGCGACGGTGTTCCACCGCCGAAGAAGATCGTTTCAAACGTCGCTTTTTTTCCGTACCCGGCATACAAATCTATTTCATGATGAAGCGCTCTGAGAAAATCTTCCATTGGAGAAAGATTCTCAATCGAGTAGAAGTCGCAGTACACGCACTTCTTTTCACAAAACGGTATGTGCAAGTATAATGAAGCCATTTTTCAACCCTGAGCGGAGCGAAGGGTCTCACTTATCAGCTACCTGAGAGATTCTTCGTCGCTTCGCTCCTCAGAATGAGGAATTATTTAAGAATAGATCCAATTCTCCCCCATCGTATGTTGGAAAAGAACGAACCGCCTGTCTCATCAACTGACCAATAAATCACCATCACTTTTCCGATAATCAAATCCTCCGGAACGAATCCCCAGAAGCGGCTGTCGAGGGAGTTGTCGCGGTTATCGCCCATCATGAAGTAGTAGTTTTGTTTCACTTCATACACATCGGCTTTAACTCCATCCACCAAAACATTTCCTTCAGGGTTGAGCTTTGCAGAATGCCCTTCGTGCTCAATCAACTCTTTCAAACCCAAAAACGATTTTGCATCTACCTTCACTTTATCGCCTTGCTTGGGTATTGCCAGAGGACCGTAATTGTCTTCGTTGAACGTTGAGCCTCCGGGAAAAATGCGCGAATCCCCGAAGCCCCGCGGGTACAGTCGTCGCTTGCCGGTTCTGCCAAACTGCGGCGACGCATGGTCTTCACCATTCACAAACACGTTTCTGTTCACGATCGAGAGCGTGTCGCCGGGAAGTGCGATACACCGCTTCACGTACGTATCGCTTGCAGCATTGTCGAGCTGGTCGCGTGCATACGGCGGAAGCTCGAACACAATAAGATCGCCGTGACGAGGTGTGCGTAATGCCGGTAAGCGAATCTGCGGCACTTCGATCCGTGAAAAGGGGAGATAGCGTGGAGTCTGTGCACCGTAAATGAATTTGTTCACCAAGAGGAAATCGCCGGGACGAAGGGTGTTCTCCATTGAAGCGGAGGGAATGCGGTATGCAGCAATGACGAACGTTTTGAGAAACAACGCAACGAGAACCGTTGCAACTAAGACCTGAACGTAGTCTCGAGCTCGCAGCGAAGATTTCCCAACATGCTGAGCTGAAGCTGCTTCTGTAATCGGCAGCTCGTTCATTAGCGGATCAACGTCCCGATTCTATTGAAGCGAACGGTACCGAGCTTTGTAATCGGATCTGTAAAGAGAGAAATATCCGGGTCCCACGACCAATAGACAATCAATGGCGTGCCGACAATATCATCTTTCGGAATGAAGCCCCAAAATCTTCCGTCGAGACTGTTGTCGCGATTATCGCCCATACCGAACACATAGTCGCGCTCAACCGTGTAACGCCGCGCCGTCTTGCCATCAAGGAGAATTTGATTTGCCGCGTCGAAGCTGACAGTGTGCCCTTCGCGCCCAATGAATACTTTCCATTTGACAATGTTGGAGGGCGAAAGAACAATCAGGTCTCCCTTTTTGGGCACAACCACGGGACCCCAGTTGTCTTCGTTGTAAGGCTCGCCTTCAGGAAATATCCGCGAGTCGGCAACCCCTGATGGAATGATGCGCGGACTGTTGAACTTCACGTTCCGCGGGAATGGAACGCGCTGACCGTTCACAAAAACATTTCGGTCGCGGATATGCACAGTGTCACCGCTGATCGCTATGCATCGCTTGAGGTAGAACATAAACTCCGGGGACTTCACTTGTTCTTTCGTACCTGGAAATTCAAATACAATGATGTCGCCGCGCTCCACGTCGCGCCACTTTAAGAACGGAAGAATGTCTGTTACACGAAACCACGGGGTGCGTATGTTGGTGAGCGGAATTGTTCGCGGTGTGCTGCCGCCGTAAATGAATTTGTTGACGAAGAGAAAATCGCCCGCCATAATTTCATTCTCCATCGAGCCGGTCGGCACTTCAAACGCCGCGAGCACCATACTGTTGAGAACGAGAAACGCACCGAGCACGAAGACGACGTCTTTCAGGAAATCTTTCGCACTTTGACTCTTCGGTGCTACAACCGGTTTGCGTTTGGTTGATACTTTTTTTGCCATGACTTTTCCTTGTTAAACCTTGGTTTTTGTCATTAGTCAGTGGTCATTAGTCATTAGAATGTTAGAGGCATTGAGCAATTACAAAAGCCGGTTAGCATCCCAATGACGAATGACCAATGACTAATGACGCTTTTCTATTCCTCATCCATCGAGAGCACCGCGAGAAACGCTTCTTGAGGGATTTCAACACGCCCCACTTGCTTCATACGTTTCTTCCCCTCTTTCTGTTTCTCCAACAATTTTCTTTTTCTGGAGATGTCGCCGCCGTAGCATTTTGCCAAAACATTCTTGCGCATCGCAGAAATCGTTTCGCGGGCAACAACCTTGCTGCCGATGGCGCCCTGGATTACCACTTCAAACATTTGCCGCGGGATCAGCTTGCGAAGTTTTACGCAAAGTTTCTTGCCCCATTCGTGCGCCTTGTCGCGATGAACGATTGTGGAGAACGCATCAACTGGTTCGCCGTTGAGAAGGATCTCCAGCTTCACCAAATCAGATTCACGGAAGTCGAGAATATCGTAATCGAGCGAGGCGTACCCGCGACTGATGGACTTCAACTTATCATAAAAATCAAAAATGATTTCGGAGAGGGGCATTTCGTAATGGATGTCGGCACGCGTTGGGTCGATATACGTTGTATTCTTGTACACGCCGCGGCGATCCATGCAGAGTTTCATAATGTTGCCGACATATTCTGTCGGCACGATAATCTGTGCTTTGATGAACGGTTCTTCAACTTTTTCGATCTCGCCAAGTCCCGGCATGTACGACGGGTTATCAACGAGAACGACTTCACCGTTCGTCTTCGTTACGCGATACTCTACGTTCGGAACTGTATTGATGATATTTTGATTGTACTCTCGCTCTAAACGCTCCTGCACAATTTCCATGTGCAGCAAGCCAAGAAAGCCGCAACGAAAGCCGAAGCCTAACGCTGTAGAAGTCTCAGGCTCAAAGATGAGCGCAGAGTCGTTGAGCTGAAGTTTTTCAATTGAAGTGCGCAAGTCTTCAAAGTCTTCTGCCTGTGTCGGATACATGCCGCTAAACACCATCGGCTTCACATCTTTGTAACCGGGCAACGGTTCGCTTGCAGGGTTCGCTGTCGCCGTTACTGTATCTCCAACTTTAGTGTCGTGAACGTCTCTGATGCCGGCAATCAAGTAACCAACGTTGCCGGCGGTCAGCTCGCCGGTACGAACTTTCTTCATGCCAAGAATTCCAACTTCCTCCGCGTCGTACGACTTTCCATGGTGGAAGAATCTTACCTTCTCCCCTTCTTTCAACGTTCCATCAAACACACGAAGGTACACAATCGAGCCGCGATAGATATCGAAAACGGAATCGAAGATGAGCGCACGCAGCGGCTCGTTTGCATCTCCTCCCGGGGAGGGAATTCGCTGTACTACTGCTTCGAGAATGTCGTCGATACCGAGATTCGCCTTTGCACTGGCAAGAAGAATCTCTTCGTCCTTGCAGCCAATCAAATCTTTGATCTGCTGCTTCACGCCATCAATCATTGCGCCGGGCAAATCAATCTTGTTGATGACGGGAATGATTTCGAGTCCTGCATCTATCGCCAGGTACAAATTGCTGATTGTTTGCGCTTCAACTCCTTGCGACGCATCGACAACAAGCAGAGCACCCTCGCACGCAGCAAGCGAGCGGGAGACTTCGTACGAGAAGTCAACGTGGCCCGGCGTGTCGATGAGATTGAGCGTGTAGGTACGCCCATCTTTGGCGCCATAGCTCATTTGAATGGCGTGCAGCTTAATCGTGATGCCGCGTTCTTGTTCCAAGTCCATATCATCCAGGACTTGATTAAACTTCATCTCACGTGCAGTGATTGTTCCGGTGCGTTCCAGCAATCGGTCGGCTAACGTGGATTTGCCGTGGTCAATGTGTGCAATAATGCAGAAGTTGCGGATTTCGTTCATCAGAACAGTTTTCCAATAATACAAAAGTCCGAGCCGCCTCGACTCTGTCGGGACGGGACGGACTTGACTCAGACATCGAAAATTTTCTGAATAAATATAAACTATTAGGGAACGAGTTGCAATGAACGAGTCTAACGGAGTTCTTGAGGAAGAGTTAGCTCGGCTTACAGCTAATAACCCGCTTCACTTATTTGAATGAAGCGGACTGCAACAAACGAGTCAACTCTGGAACAACGCTGTCAGCCTTCAATGATATTGTGCACTTCTCTGATCACTGGTGTGCCAGGGTTGATGCCAAGTCTTGCCAGTATAGGCATGAGCGTCTCGCCGAATTTTTGAAACTTTTCCACGCTGTCCCAAACGTCAATTACTTGGACCTGATTGCTTGGACCATGGCAAACAGTATAGGTTCGTCCCGGAGGCGCTGCTGCGCCAGCTTTCTCGAGTTCCTTGATACACTCATCGTACTGAGCAGCGGTCACAGATTGAGGCGTGAACATAACGACGATAGCCATGATAACTCTCCTTGATTTTGTGATTGGGTTGGATTGCCATACGTTATATCTACGGATTGAACGGCTGTACGGATTTTTCAAGGATGTTCTTCAGACGTCCTGCATTCCTTGCTCCTCACTCACTCTCTTTGTATCTTGACTAACAATTATCTGTCACTATTCTGTTGTTATGTCGTTAGCATCCTCCCCGGCACTTGAAGCATTTCTAAAACAATTCGACGGCGTCAACCACTCGAAGCCTCCGGTTGCAATCTTCGATTGCGACGGCACAATCATCAAAGGCGACATTGGCGAGGCGATGTTTTATTACCAGATAGAACATTTCCTGCTGCGCGTGAATCCGGCGAACATTTGGCTCGACCATCCGAAGCGAGAAGAGCTGGATAACCTCTACACGCAGCTCGCATCGCTCCCGACCGACCGGAGAACGCATGACCGCCGCTTCGTCTCGTTTGCAGAGATGATGTTAGAGTGGTACTTCGACCAGCTCTCAGAAGGAAAAACGGAGAAAGCGTGCAGTGACATCGTAAAACTCTTTGCAAAGTTTTCCGAGCAGGAGGTCGAACAAATCGCTCTCACGACATTCAACGAAGAACTTGGGTCGCCGATATCATTCAGAAAGTTCGGCAAACATTCCGTGCCAAGAGGAATTCGCTACATCGCTGAGTCGGTTAGGCTGCTGAAGGAACTCCAGCGATTGGGATTCGATATTTGGGCAATTTCCGGCAGCAACAAGTGGAGCGTGTATCCCGTGTTCGAACGACTTGGAATACCACGCGACCGTATTATCGGAATCGGACTGCATCTCTCAAGCAATGTCTTTGCAGCAAAAGTTGAAACGCCTGTTCCTGTTTTGCAGGGCAAAGTCGAAGCGGTTCAGCAATTTACAAATGCGTCTCCCGTTCTCGTCGTGAGCGACTCGATATACGATATCCCTCTGTTTGAATACTCATCAGGATTGAAGGTGTTAGTGAATTCACGGATGGAAACATCGTACGCGTTTTTCAAAGAAACGCACATTGTGCAAGATGATTCATGGGTGGTGATTGAACACCCTACGTTACAAGAATAGGGAACGTTGGCAATGGCTGATGCAGCGGTAACAGTAATTGGCGGCGGCGTTGTCGGACTTGCCATTGCGGCTGAGCTTTCGAGACAGTACTCTCCTCTTTTTCTCCTCGAACGTCATGCGAAGTATGGAACAGAAACTTCAAGCCGCAACAGCGAAGTGATTCACGCAGGCTTGTACTATCCGCACGGCTCATTGAAAGCAATATTGTGTGTGGAAGGAAGAAATCTGCTTTATGAGTTGTGCGAGAAGCATGACATTCCCTACAAGCGCATCACAAAAATTATCACTGCGACGCAGCAGGATGAGCTCCCACAGTTGGAAACACTGTACAAACACGGAGTTGGTAACGGCGTTGAGCTGGAGATGCTTACAGCAGAACAAGTCCGTGCACGGGAGCCGCACATCGCATCCGTCGGTGGAATGCTCTCGCCAACGACAGGCATCATCAGTGCGCACGGATTGATGGACTATTTTTATCATGCCGCGAAAAATAACGGCGCAGAAATGCAAATGTACTGTACTGTAGTAGGATTGGAAAAGAAGAACTCTCACTTTGAAGTTACAATTGTCGAAGACTCGACACGTCGAGAAGAGAGCGGTCAGCGTTCATCATTCACTTCCGAAGTTGTTATCAACGCTGCCGGACTTGAATGTGATACAATCGCTTCGCTTGCAGGTATTGATGTTGACGCGGCAGGCTACAGACTTCATCACTGCAAAGGCAGCTACTTTGTTGTAACAAATTCAAAAAGCAAACTCGTCTCGCGACTCATTTACCCCATTCCGCCGAAAGAATCACTCGGCGTGCACGCATTGGTTGATTTAGGCGGAAGGCTGAAGTTTGGACCTGACGTTGAGTACATGCGTGAGCGCTCGTACGATTATTCAGTTGATGAATCAAAACGCCATGCGTTTGCCGAGTCCGTTCGCCGCATCGTTCCCTCTATGAACGACGAAGACCTTTCGCCAGACATGAGCGGGATTCGCGCCAAGTTACAGTCAGAAGGAGAGCCTGTTCGTGATTACATCATTAAGCACGAAGCGGAGAGAGGTTTGAGTGGATTGATTAACTTGATTGGAATTGAATCGCCGGGACTCACCGCCTCTCCTGCAATCGCGAAACACGTGTTGCATCTGCTTCGACTTTGATTCTCCTATAGACGTTTTGTAGATTTATTCCGTATACAAGTTCTTTAAGGGCATCTCCTACACACCATCGCACGAGATGCCAATCTCCCAACTCACAATACATCTCGAAAGGAGAAGTCGCGGTATGAAACGCACAGCAATGTTGGTGATGGTTGCTCTTGCAATCTCATTCACGGCACAAAGCCAATACGGCATTCCGTATTACTACTTGGGATATGGCAGTTACGATCCCTACACAAATCGCTTTATCGGCAGTTCATTTTTTTCTCTTCCTCGCCCGACCGATACATATACTTCAACGCGCATACGAAGTCTCGCAGAAGGATTCAAAGGTCTGGTGCGCGATCCGTTCACCGATCATTTCCGCAATCCTGCTTGGCATGTGTGCGAAAACAGCACAGAAGTGTTTGGCGATTTCGGCTCCGTGAACGATCTCGGAAAATTTTTTCTCGGTTCATTCATTCACGCCGCGAATGACAGCTCACGAGGAATGATTGGCCTGAACATGACACTCGATAAGATGATGAAGTCCACATCAAAGTCTTCTTCTGAAAACACATCTTCATCATCTTCTTCACGTTACAATTCTTCGTCTCTCTCCGAATACAACCCAGAACGTGTCGGTGGAAGGCTCAGCTACAGTTGGCAGGTTTCCGAGAAGGCTGACTTGGGAGCGAGCTATGAATTCATCAGTAGAAGCGATGGTACACATTCCGAATACTCGTACGGCGACACGCCCCCGAGCAGAGGTGCCCAATCATTTCAAGTCAACGATGATCGCTTCGATGGCAAAATACACACCGCCAACTTCGGCTCGATAATAAAATCCGACAAGGGCGTTTTGCAATTGTTTGTGAGAGGGACTTATTCGACAAATGCTCTTTTGTATTTGTATCAGCGTAAAGAGCGTTCCTACTATTCACAAAGCACGACGGAGACTCGCTTACCAACGGATGTTGATACGAAGGCTGGTCTCATCGGCGCAGTGTACGAACTCGAACACGAATCAAATGCTGTCACGCGATTTCTGTTCGAAGTTGCAATCACGAAGTACACTGCGTCTGGAAAAATAAATTCTCTCTACGAAAGCGGCGATACTATTCGAATCACATTTCGCTCAAGCGTCTCTGGCAGCAGCTCAACCGACGGCACAATTTGGGACATCAAGGCAGGCGTCGCACGCGAGCTTCCGATTTCTGAAGATCTCAAAGGCATGGCAGGCTTCACTCTTAACTACGTGAAGAATACATTCACCGGCAACGATGAGTCAGTTACCAGTTACATAACCACCCCGCCGCAAACGCCGACGACGCAACGCCAAATTCTCGATTCCTCTCTCGATGGATTCGATATGCGTCTTCCCATTGGATTGGAGTATTCGTTGAGTGAACATGTTTTGTTGAGTGGAGGTATCGAGCCTCGCTACAGAACGGGCGAAATCACGGAAGGTCAAACATCTTCCTTCATGAATCCAACCTTGTCAACATCCGTGTACAAAACTGAAAATACAATTCGTGGTCTTCAGTTTTCCACACAAGCGGGAGTTTCTTTCCAGAAGGAGAATTTTGGAGTGTTGAGTGTATTGATCGGAAAGAATGTTGCCGATATGACCTACTGGTCAGTGTTTATGAGGTACTTTCTCTAACAAAGTGCTGGTGGCCGTCATCTCGCTAAGATTTTTTCTCGGCATGACGGTCACCTCCATTCACTTCCTTTCGTAGAATCCCGTCATCGAAGCCTCTGCGATCACCTTCCCCTCAATCGAATTCAAGAACTGCTTCAGCGATGTGCTCACGCCAAGCTTCAACGACTCGACATTGAGCGCGTAGAGCGTTGCAACATACGGATATTGCCCTGAACCGATCTCTTGAGGTGACCGTCACCTCGTGGCGAACTCTCATGTAGGTGACGGTCACCTGCTCTACTTCCTTTCGTAATACCCCGTCACACTCGCTTCCGCAATCACTTTCCCCTCAATCGTGCTCAAGAATTGTTTTAGTGAAGTACTAACGCTGAGTTTCAATGATTCAACATTCAGCGCATAGAGCGTTGCAACATACGGATGTTGCCCTGAACCGCGGGGGGGCGCCGGTCCGCCGTACCCCATTTCCTCGAAGCTATTGATGAGATCTTTTGCTCCCGGCGGCAGACTTTTGCTCCTCGAAGCGCCCTCAACAAGTCTCCTTTCGTAGAATGGAATGTTCACCAAAAACCAATGCACCCAATTCTTTGCAACAGGATGAGGGTCAACTACGGTGAGTGCAAATGATTTTGTGTTGATGGGCGGATCGCTCCACGTGAAGCCGGGCGAGATGTTCCGCCCTCCAACGACTGACGTGTGGCAGCATTTTGTCGGAATCATTTCTTTGTCTTTGTACGAAAGACATTCGAGCGTGAACATAAAGACCTCCGTGTGAAATAAACAATATCCATCTACAAAAATGTAACTCGACTTTGCGGAGATGTCAACACCAAGCTCAGAAAAAATGAAGATGCAGAGAAATGATTTTTGATAGAGTGAAAAATTGCGAGGCAGAAGCTGCTCCGATGCCCACGTGCTCACACATTCAGCGGATACGAATGGGAAAAGTTCGACCTACATCAAACCAGAACCCAGAAGGAATGCTATCACGAAGAGCAAGATTGAAACGATGATCTGCACCGCGCGCATCGTAACTTTCTTCAACAACTTGTTGCCCCCATAAGCGCCGAGAAACGCACTGAGTGTTGCTGCAATCAGCAAGGTCGCATTCTCTTGAATTCCTGTCATCGCCATATGCTGGGCGTAAACACTCAGTCTCGTCACATCAATCAAGCACGCGATCACTACCCCTGTTGCAATGAAACTCTCTTTTGAAAGTCCCGCACGAACGAGAAACGCGCTGCGCAAGGCGCCTTGATGTCCTGAGAGTCCGCCAAAGAACCCGCTCAACACACCACCAAGAGGCAAATACTTCCTGTCGAACTCAAGGTGTTGCAGCGATGGAATGCTTTCAAGAATTGCAAAGATGACAATCAACAACGCCATAAGAAGCTTCATCAGCGTGACGTGAAATGTTTTGCCGCCCAGCGTGTAGCTTGCAACCGGCTCCACATCAGAAACAAAAAACAAAAGCGCAGCGCCTGCTAATGCAGCCAGCACTGCCGAAATACCGAACCTCAGCACAACTTGCATGTTTGCGAAGCGACCGAGAAGAGCAAGCTTGAAAAGATTATTCAGGAAATGAACAATCGCCGTCATCGCGACGGCAAGCTCGGCAGGAAAGAAAATGAGAAACGCCGGCAGCAACAACGTGCCGAGTCCGAATCCGGAAAAAAGCGTAAGTCCGGACGTGAAGAGTGCTACAACTGAAACGACTATGAATTCCATTGTTCTTTTCGTCCACGAAGAACACTACGAAGTACGAACGTCGTGGTTGCGATTGTTAGCCGAAGCCAACTCGTATTCATTTTCCACTACTTCTAAAACTGGGCAACTGTGAGAGGGCAATCCAAGCCCCTATTAGCCCAAACATCAATGATAGTAAGTTGCCGATTAGATAAAGGTTGTCTGACGGGCTTTCTCTCTTCTGCGATTCTCTCCATCCTACGGCAACTTTCATGGCAAGCCAGACAGCAATCCATTCTGGTACTCCTACGATAAAGGCTGTAGTGTATGATGCTCGCTCAACAATTCCAACCATCATTGTGAGAGAGCCGGAAACTCTACCTTGAATTTTATGCTTCTTGCTTATATATGGCCAAAAAACCTTGTTCATTATGAGCCATAAGACGAGTGCACCAACAATCGTCGAAACGAAAAATCCCAAGACTGTTCTCCAAATATCCATAATGTTCTCCTTCAATCTTTGGTTTCGGCTGACGTGTGCGCCAAGCACGCCGTGCCGCCGTCCACGCTTTTCTATAACTGACGGCGGCATGGAGTGAGTTCATTAAATCGAGCGAGCGTGAGCATGAGGGAAGCCTTAACAAATGAATCGAACGTCGATGCTTGGCGCTGTTAGCTGCAGTGCCCTTTATTTTCAAGATTCATTTCAACAATATCAGTTTCTTGGTGTTAGTGTACTCTGCCGCTTTGAGAGAGTAAAAGTAGATGCCGCTGGCGAAGTTCGCTGCCTTCCAAGCTACTGTGTGTGACCCAGCAGTCATTTCGTGATCAACTATAATGGCAACTTCTCGTCCCGTCAGATCATAGAGCTTGAGCGACACATGTGTTGATCGAGGCAGAGAAAAGTGGAATGTTGTACTTGGGTTAAACGGGTTGGGATAATTCTGTGCTAACCAGAATTGATATGGAATGTTAGAGACCGCTCCAATGGCTTGTGTACGATGGTCGAAGTAGTATGCGCCGATGTCAGCTATGGTGCTGTCAGGATCTTTGGGGCTGAGAGTGTCACCAGCATCTATCATATGCGATGATGCAAGCAAATGATAGTTTCGGGCGGTGGTGTCAACAAAGAGGGGATTCATATTGACATTGGAAAAGGGGTCACAGCGGTCACCCCTTCCGTTGCGATAGCCAAGAGTAGTGTCACCGTAGAAAGTGGAGAAGCCGCTGAAGTTATTGGTGTTTGCAAATACGTTATTGAAGACAACTGTCGGAGCCGGGGTGACCGTGGAATGAACACCAGCGCCGCTATTATATGCAATGATATTGTTGCGAATTAGTACGTTGCTGTTCGATTCAATATTCGTAATGCCAGCACTGTTACTCACGATCATGTTCTTGTCAAGGGTGCAGTTGTTCCCTAAGCGTCTTACGGCAGAACCACGATTATACGAAAAGACACTGTTTTGTACTGATACGGGTGGGCTACCAAATGTGGAATTTGATAAACCACCGGACGCATTTCCAGAAATTAAGCAACTATCCATCATGAATCGCTGAGTATTGGAGATGCCCCAACCATTGTTGTTAGTTACGGAAATTGACCTTAGAGTGACCGAAGAAGGGTAGTAGAGATAATTACCGCCCGTTGAGATACCGGACCCTAGATTGTTTTGGATGTAGGAATAAGAAATCGTGAGTGAGGAGAACATTGCCGAGAACAATACTCCACCTGAATTGTTTTGGCGCACGTATGATGCTGAGATCGAAACCTGTGCACTATCGCTACCAGCAACAATACCGAGGGAATTGCTATTGACAACACATGAATCAATGACCGATTTTCCACGTGCTATTTCGATTCCGTAGGAAACGTTGTTTGTGACCGAAGATTGTCGTAGCAAGGTAACGCCTCCCCCCAGAAGGGCAGCTATGTTGTTGTAGGAGAGTCTGGAATTCAATATCAATAGTGCAGTTCTGTTTGTTGAGACTGCGACCGCTCTTGTATTGTTGCTTCCGCCGTACTGGACGGTGCAATATTGGATGATACTTGTGTCGGCTGAGTTCGTACTGGAAAAAATAATTTGCCCCCACTGTCCGGGCGAAGGCACATTCTCGGCTGTTGTGAATCTGATGCTATCGGTGATTGTACCAATGGCTCTCATAACTCCACCGACAGTCAAATTTAGCCCGAGCCCGAACCTTACTGTTACGCCGGGTTGAATTGTTAATACTTGCCCACTCGGTACTCTGATAGACGCGATAACGAGGTAAGGACTTCCAGAGACCGTCCAAGTTCCGGAAACATCACCTTGGACAATTGTTTGGGCAGATGCTATCTTCGCTGCGGCAAGCAGTAAGAGCAGTGCAATTATATGTGTTAGAGTCTTTTTCATGTTTTTCTCCTTGTATGTGAAAAAGGCATTGCGGCTTAGTTCAACGTACTCGCAAAGCACGCCACGCCGAACTCCTCGCTTTTTATGAATGAGTGAGGCGTGGAGTGAGTTCAACTAAATTGGGTGAGCGTGAGCATGAGCGTAAGCCTTAGCAAATGTATCGAACGTCGTGCTTTGTCGTTGTTATGTGCAGTTGCCCACCATCATCGGACAAGAGCCATCTTCGACATTTTCGTAAAGACTGCTCTTCCCGTTTTATTGTTGACAGTAAACCGCACGAAGTAAACTCCACTGGCAAGTTTGTCTGCGTTGAATGTCGCGGAGTAATATCCTGCAGGCTGGAATCCCTTGGCGATAGTCGCAACCTCACGACCGAGAATGTCGAACACCTTCAACGCAACGATTCCGTCTTCTGCAAGTTGGTATTTGATCATCGTCGTTGGGTTGAACGGGTTTGGATAATTCTGGGACAAGTCAAATGTGGAAGGTATTTCGTTGGGAGTGTTCCCGTGAAAGGCCTTCTCTTGCCAAGCAATGTCCATCATCTTGGTGTTGAACAGTTCCGACCAAACAGACCACTTGTTCTGAGTGTCCCTTACTCTCACCCTGAAGTAGACAGGTGTGCTACCGTTCGGATCGTATGTGATGCTATGATCGGACCAAGTTCTGTTGGGCCCTGAGTAAACTGTAACCCATGGACCCGTGCCAATCTTTCTTTGCAGTTCGGACCAGTTGACGTCGGGTTCGATTGGCTGACCATCCCAGAAGTCGGCACCCCAAGCAAGACAAATCCAGCCGTAATAACATGGTAAGTCACCGGGGTTTACTCCAAGGTACGGTTTTGACGGGGATGCGGATTCGATTGTATTGATGTGAATATTCATGGTGCAAACACCATTTGCCGTACCTGTAATTTCAAATCCGACCTTGTTAGCATTGGCATAAATGTTCGTGCTGGGGTTGCTCGCGGGTGAAAACACCGTGTTGTAGTCTATGTCGAATTGATCTTGTCCATCTCCGGTGTAAATCGTTGGAGGTGCTTGATGCAATAGTCCTGTAACATAGTCCAGATGATAGTGTATTGCAGCAGCGGGCTGAGGGACTCCTTGCCACGTCCAGGGGACGTTTTGCCTCTTGGTGTACCCGCTGACTCGGCTTGGGCCTTCACGTCGGAACACCGGGAGATTCGGAGGATTCGACCCATAAATGTTGGGGAGTTGGTAAGGAACGGTCCATGTGAATCTTCCTTGTGCGGAAATTACGCCCACGGTACTACCTGTGCTTGCCCCTTGACGCAAGACGAACAATCCCTTAGCTGTGGGAACATTGTTGTCGGGAATATCAAATACAGAAGTCCGTTGGTGGTTTTCGAGCAGATACCATTCGTCTGTCCCTCCCCCCGGGATTTTTATCCGATAGGCTATTCCCGTGGCAACGAAATCCGGTAATGTAACATTGCTGATCGTTCTGGGTGTGGAAATGTCGTCTATCGTGTTGAAGTTTATCCAAGCTAGTCTCTCACGTTCAAAGGAATTGATGCATCCGCTTGGAGCACCGAATCCGCTAAGGAGGCCCCATGTCCCAAGTTGCGTGTGATACTCATTTCCGCCGAGAAGCCAGTGACCAAACTCGTGCCGCGCTGTACCCCAGATTGTCCATGCATCCAAGCCGCTGTTGCGACCAAAGATGTTCGTAACGCCGGAACCTATGCCGTATCCTGTTTTGATTCTTCTAGCTCCATTATCAACGCTGAACATCACTCCTGTTAATGCAGCGTAACCTCCTGGTCGAAGGTTGAGTTGATCCTGAACCTGTTGCCAATTCGGCAGATCGGAAGCAACATCTCTCCACATCATGAGGATCATGTCAACGGTAGTATCCGGTGAATTCGTTTGGGTATACTCTGTGACAAGCCCCCAGTGGTCAAATTCTGCAAAATCCATTGCGACATCAAGCGTTTCAATTACTTCTCTATGAATGGCCCCAGCCTGCCAGTTATTCTGCAAATACCAAGAGCGCGAATGAGGCGTGACAACTGAGACCGATTTTCCGGTTACCCTGAGCGTGTTGAATGACATTTGATTGAAATAATCTGTGAACCCGCCTGGAGTTGGCGTTGTGCTCCATACCGAATCCACCGTTGCATTCATGTACGCTGGTGCGCCGCCTCTTGGCCAGTTGGGATTGTTGGGGGAGTAGTTGTTGTCCGGGAATTGGACATAGATGAAGAGGACATTTAGCGCGCCTTGCGCCGTTATGTACCTGCCACCTCGTTGAGTGGAAGGCTCGGTAGTGAATTCGTTGTTGCAAGGCATTGTCTCGAAGGTCTGGGCTTGCGCCGATGGCGAAAGAATGCAAGCCAAACCAAGCAGCAACACACCGATTCGAGAGTACATAAGTAGCTCCTTTCTTTGTGTTATTTTGAGTAGACTATTTTGGTTGCGGCCGTGAAAGTCCGAACTGTCAGCTTCACAAAGTACACGCCGCTCGGGAGGTTCTCTGGCTGGAAGAGAACTGAATGAAAGCCGACTTGTTGAGATTCGTCGAGAAGATCTATAACTTTCCTCCCAAGGAGGTCGTAGACTGACAGGCCCACTCTCCCAGCCTCAGACAGGAAGTATGAGATGGTCGTTGACGGGTTGAAAGGATTGGGGAAGCAAGGATAGAGTCTGGAGGAAACTGGAACTCTGGACAGGTCCTCCTCGCGGACACCGACTAGAGTTCCATACCTTCTGCCATCGATAATACATCCCACGAGTTCCTCGTATGGAACCCACGGAGGATCGTAGAAGGACAAAAAGAAACCAAACCCTGCCGCAAGATATTCTTCATTTCGCCAAAACAGAATGGTAGTGTCTCCTTGATCGAAATAGAATCCGATCGCTTTCATCTGAGTTGAGACACCAAACAAATACCCCCAAAAAGTAGATTCCACACGAGCGATCACCGCAGGGCGCCCGATCGTGGTATCTTCGTCTTGTACGGTCCACCATTCCATCAGATTAGCATTCAGCTTGTAACGTAACCTTCTTTGGTATGGATTTGTGGGATATTGAACGACATTCAGGGCCGAATCAATTGTGAATTCAGGAACGCTAGACATATCGAAAAACAAGAATCGATTTCCTGTAGCAATAGAGTCGCGTGTAAGAGTCTTCACAGGTTGGTCTCGATAATGCCAAGCATTGCCAATTGCAGCCGGAAAGAAACTCGCGGCTGAAGTATCGGTCTGTGAATATAGATTGCCGAACAGCGGCAAGGAAAGAAATGCAATCAAAACTCTCTTCATAATAACCTCCTACCTCGCATAGACTATTTTGTTGATTGCTGTGAAATTCCGAGCAGTGAATCTTACAAAGTACACGCCGCTGGGAAGGTTCTCCGGTTGGAAGAGGACAGAATGAAATCCAGTGTCTTGGGATTCGTCCAGAAGAGCTGTAACTTTCCTTCCAAGAATGTCGTAGACCGTCACGTTTACTCTCCCGGACTCCGACAGAAAGTATGAGATGGTCGTTGACGG
>Ga0082335_1004132_pt1 | contig 22458 bp, 19 predicted proteins | sample Subgrocontami58m_FD_72375 | JGI IMG/M metagenome (GOLD analysis project Ga0082335, IMG submission 72375) | Subsurface groundwater microbial communities from S. Glens Falls, New York, USA - GMW37 contaminated, 5.8 m (SPADES assembly) (version 2) ...
CCCCCGGTTCGTAGAACCTTGGCGCTGTGCCGTCAACGAACCCTGCATGCCCGTCTCCTGCAAAGGTAACACAGGTGTTGTCTCCCGGATTCACTATCTTGATTTTATGGTTATACGTGTCTGCAACAAAGACGAGGCCATCATGATATGCAATCCCTAATGGGTGTTGTAAACGCGCCTCCTCGCGGCTGCCGTCTTTATCGCCGAAGTCAAAAAGTCCTTTGCCAATAATGGTCTTCACCGTCTTATTTTCCATGTCCACATAACGGACTGCGCTTGTCTCGCTATCGGCGTAGTACAACTTTTTACCGTCAGTTGTTATACCGCTTGGCTGGGCTAAAGAGCAGCCATCCAGCGAACCGTCTGCGATTCCTTCCCTGCCGCTGCCGGCAAACGGCTGAAATACCGTGGTTGTCATGTCCATCACCCAGAGCTGATGAGCGCCGGCCATGGCAATGTAAAGTTGTCCTCCTACATAGACCATGTCCCAGGGTGAATTAAGCGGAGATGATATGCCCATGCCGCCGGTATCCATGAATGCCGCCTGTTTCCCGGTGCCTGCAATTGTTTTAACCGTCTTTGCCTTTAAATCAAGTTTGCGAATGAGATGATTCTCCGTATCCGCCACATATAAATCATCCCCGTGGAGCGCCATCCCTTGTGGATGATGGAAGCGCGCGTCTTTAAAGCCGCCGTCGTTCCTGCCGGTTTCGCCATTACCGGCGATGTCCAGGACTTCACCTTCAGAATTGGTAATAACAATTCTGTTGTGATTTGAATCGGCGATGAACAACCGCTTCGAAGCCTCGTCTGCCAGTATCTTGCCTGGAAACGAAAGGTAGCCGTGACCGCGTTTATATTTCTCCGGTGAAAGCGGAACGGGCTTTTCATTGATAAGATTTTTGGAACGGAAGTCTGACGCGAGTTTCCCGATAAGTGTATCGAGAATTTCATAGTGCCCCTCTCCCGAATCTGACCCGACAATGTTTCCTTCCGGATCAATCAACACCAGCGTTGGCCACGCCCTGACGCCATAAGCCTGCCATAGTGCAAAATCGCTGTCGTTAATCACCGGATGTTCAATTTCATAACGGAGGATGGCCTGCCGGATGTTCTCTGATTCACGTTCATTCCGGTGTTTTGCAGAATGCACCCCAATGACCACCAGTTCCTTCGGATATTTTGCCTCCAGTTTTTTGAGGTCAGGGATGATGTGCATGCAGTTGATACAGCAGTACGTCCAGAAATCCAGGAGCACCACCTTCCCTTTTAAATCAGCCAGGGTAAGCGGTTTTGAAACATTGAGCCAGGCGGCGCCGCCCGTCAGCTCTGGGGCAGGAACGCTTTTTTTCTGGGCCGACGCCATAGGGATTCCTCCGAGGGAAGCGAAGATGATTGTAAGGAGTAGCAGGGGTATTGTACGGGAAAAGAAGCCTGGGAGTGGTTGAATATTTCCCATCGCATCACTTTTTATTTTTTTTGCGTTTGAATACATATTTTCCATAAAACAGGTAGCAAACGACTGCCAGAGAAACCACGCTGAGAAGAAAATAGGCTAATTCGAAGGGCATGATCAGATTTTATCAGTAATTTCAGGCTTTACAAGGAAATTTAGTGCGTGTTTGCCGCTCAATTTTTGAAGTGTTATGGGCGGTTTTCCGGCGCACCCAGCGGACTCAAGTTTCCTGATATGTTCTGATTTTGTGTTAAGGAATTTCATGTTTTTGGTAGGAGCCAACTCCTGTTGGCGAACGGGAGCTTGTGCGCTGTCATGCACCGTCAATCGCCGTCGGGAGACGGCTCCCACCAATCGGCGGGTTCAGGTTTGCAACCTGAACCATGTAGTTTGAACAAACGATACCCGGTTGAACAGTCACAACGCCCAGAAATACATAAACCTCCAGGTTCAAGTTGCAAACTTGAACCCGCGAAGGAGGGGCTGAAAATTTTCAGCCCCTACGGTGAAACGTTTTATCCAGAACAAAGTCGCCGTAGACCTAATTTACGTGTCCCCCTTCGACGTGGGATTCGTGGGGCGGCGCACTTGTTCGCGATTCTTACACATTAAACCGGAAATGCACGATATCTCCGTCTTTCATGACGTATTCCTTCCCCTCAAGCCGCAAAAGCCCTTTTTCCTTGACCTTTTGCTCAGAACCGAGGGCGAGAAGATCTTTGTAATTGTAAGTCTCCGCGCAGATAAATCCCCGTTCAAAGTCTGAATGAATTACCCCGGCGGCCTGCGGCGCCTTGGTTCCCTGCTTGATCGTCCACGCCCGTACTTCCTTCGGGCCCGCCGTAAAATAGGTTATTAGTCCTAATAAACTATATGTTTCACGAATCAGTTTTTCAAGTCCGGACTCCGCTATTCCCATTTCCGCGTAGTAGGTCTTTCTGTCCTGCGGCTCCATCTGGGCGATTTCTGATTCAATATCGCCTGAGATAACCACGCACTTGGAATTTTCTTTCTTCGCATAATCGCTCACAATATCAATGTATTGCTTATCCTTTTCGTGGTCAAAGACGTTAATGACGTAGAGCACCGGTTTTCCTGTCATCAAATGCAGGTCTTCGAGGTGTTTCCTTTCTTCGTCAGACAGGGTTAACAGCCTTGCAGTTTTGCCGTTATTCAGCCATTCCCTGACTTTTTTCAGCACTTCAATGGAGGCGATAATATTCTTATCCCCCGTCTTTACCAGCTTTTCATTTTTGGTCAATCGCTTTTCAACGGTGTCCATATCCGCAAGGATCAATTCCGTATTGATGATTTCAATGTCCCTGACGGGATGCACGTTTCCCTCAACGTGAATGATGTCGCTTTTTTCAAAACAGCGCACCACGTGCAGAATGGCGTTGACGCTTTTAATGTGTCCCAGGAATTGATTTCCCAAGCCTTCTCCCTGACTGGCGCCCTTTACCAGACCGGCTATATCAACAAATTCAACGGTTGTAGGGATAATCTTTTCCGTGGTAATTAATTCGGCTATTTTATCCATACGCTGGTCCGGTACGGCAACGACGCCCTTATTGGGGTCAATCGTACAGAAGGGGTAATTTGCGGAGGCGGCCTTGGCCGACGTCAGCGCGTTAAAGATGGTGGATTTTCCCACGTTCGGTAGTCCCACGATGCCACAATTCAAACCCATAGTAGTAATTCATCTCCTCTTTTAGAACAATAATTGAAAAAGTAAAAAACTAATGATACAGGGTTATACCCCGATTCGCAATAATTTCTCGTTAAATTTATTGTATAGGAATTCTCATTTTATGTAAGCGGGTTACAGATTGGCATGGATTATTCCCCTCTTGGGAGGGTTAAGGGGCATAGGTGTTAAGTTAAGCAATGTTTGCATAAAAAGTAGCGCAGGCTTCCAGCCTGCATGAAGCAAAATAAAAGAAAGCTGGCAGGCTGGAAGCCTGCGCTACAGATTTCAAAACTGTGTGTATGCGGTCACAATGAACGGCGCAATCATTTAGACGTGAACAATGTCGGATTTGTAGAAATGGTAGGTATTCTTGCCCTTTTTCTTGGAGAGGTACATGGCGATGTCTGCCTGTTTGATCAGGCTTTCCTGGTCATCCGCATTGAGAGGAAAGAGGCTGATGCCAATGCTGGCAGTGGTCTGTAACTCATGCTTTTCTATCTGAAAAGGTTCGCTTAATATGGCAAGAATTTTCTGGGCTATGAGGGCTGCATCCTGTGGTTGTGCAAGTTCCGGAAGGATAATCATAAATTCATCGCCGCCCATGCGGGCCACCATATCGCCTTCCCGCACGCACGTGATCAGCCGTTCGGCAACGACTTTCAAAAGCAAATCGCCCGTTTGATGTCCTAATGAGTCATTGACGGTTTTGAAGTCGTCAATATCCAGGATCATAATGGCCACCACGGCGTTATTTCGTCGTGTTTGAGCCAGGGTCATTTGCAGGTGGTTTTGGAAGAGATTGCGGTTGGGTAGCTGAGTAAGCGTATCGTAATAGGCCATGTTTTTGATAAGGTCTTCCGCCTGCTTGCGTTCGGTAATATCCAGAATTGCGCCGATCAAACCGGCCAGTCCGCCCTTACTGTCCCAGAAAACCGCTTTATGGAAGATGACGTCACGCACGGAACCATTGCTGTGCTTCACGCGTGATTCGTAAATCTGACCACCCCTGTTTCGGAACAAGGTCGTGTCCGCTTCGTGATAGTGGTCGGCAAGTTCCTTAGGCGCGACCTCATAGACTGTTTTCCCGATGACTGCGCCCTTCTGCACGCCTAAAAAGTCTTCAAACGCCCTGTTACAGTTTATATATTTTCCGTCTTTGTTCTTGAAAAATATCGGGACAGGGATTGAATCAATAAGGGTTTGCAGAAACTGCTCCCGTTCCTTTAAAGCCTCCGCAGCTTTCTTGTGCCCCGATATTTCTTCATAGAGGCTTTCTGCTTGTTCAAGCGCCGTTTTCTCATACGTCTCAAGTAATTGCTCAAAAGCAGCCATTTGAGGCAAGACATATTGAATTTCAGTCGTACCCATGGTAACTTTTCCGTTTTGAGTGAATACCACATTTTCAAATGGCAATACCGCTATTTTTACATTCAGCGCGAGTGTCTTGAAAAGATCGGCTACTTCCTTTGTAATTTGAACTTTCAGGAACGTAATAATCGCAAAGATGTCTCCCGATGGAAGCACCCCGCCAAACCCCAGGACAGATTTTATTCCGTACGGGACGACAAATTCTCTCTGGGCAGGAATGTAAGGGCTGTCAATCGCATCGGGCACATAGAAAACGTTGTAGGTCTTCTGCTCTGCATCCAAGAGGAATTCCGGGTGGGGCTTGATGACCATGCTTGCATTTAAGCCCAATTGCGCAATGAGGTTTTGGATCATCGGTATCTGGCGAATCGCCTGTTCGCCCGGCAACGGAATTACTTTGTGCCCTTTTGAGGTCGTTCTTGAATTCCACTCCGGGTTTTCACCAACGGTAGCCAGGAGGGTCAGGCACTTCATGTCGGGTAAGGCGGGACTGTTTCCTAATATGTCTCTGGAAAAGCCCTGAAGTTCAGGATCGAGTTTTTCGTAGGTGTGCGTTTTAAAGAAGCGAACTAAAGCACATGCCCGATTACCACTGTGTCCAGAGGTCAGATTCTCGTACAGGTGGTGAACGATTCTATGGGCCGTTTCTTCCATACTCTTCGCGCCATTGCCAGTAGTGCGTAATGCCTTCCCGCATGCAGTCATGTCGCGAATGGTAAAGTTTGTTAAATCATAGGCTACGGACTTTTCATTGTTGCGCATTCACGTGCTTTCCTATCCGCTTCATTCATTACGTAATATTCATTGTCATCAGGAATTCGGCGTTGGTTTTTGATTTTGCCAGCCTGTTCTTGAGCAGCTCCATGGCTTCTACCGGATTCATTTCGTTGAGCACCTTCCGGAGCATCCACATGCGCTTGATTTCTTCCTGGTTTACAATCAGTTCTTCCTTTCGTGTGCCGGAGCGGGTGATGTCAATGGCCGGGAAGAGTCTGCGGTCTGCCAGTTTCCTGTCCAGATGAAGTTCCATGTTGCCCGTGCCCTTGAATTCCTCAAAGATTACTTCGTCCATTCTGCTCCCCGTGTCAATCAATGCCGTAGCGACGATGGTAAGACTGCCGCCTTCCTCGATGTTTCTTGCAGCGCCAAAGAACCTCTTGGGTTTCTGGAGCGCGCTGGCGTCCACACCGCCGGAAAGGATTTTTCCGCTGTGAGGAACTTCGGTGTTGTATGCGCGCGCCAATCGGGTAATGGAATCAAGTAATACAACCACGTCCTTGCCGTATTCCACCAGCCGCTTTGCCTTTTCAATTACCATTTCGGCCACCTGGATATGACGGCTGGCAGGCTCGTCAAATGTTGAACCGATGACCTCTGCCTTCACGGAACGGGCCATATCGGTCACCTCTTCAGGCCTTTCGTCAATTAACAGGATGATCAGATACACCTCGGGGTGATTCTTTATAATGCTGTTTGCAATTTTTTGCAACAACACCGTTTTTCCGGTACGCGGCGGCGCTACAATCAGACCTCTTTGTCCTTTTCCGATAGGGGTGACCAGATCCATGATCCTGGTTTCAAGCTCATGAGCTTCTTTTTCCAAAAAGAGCCTTTCCGTGGGATGCAGTGGCGTAAGGTCATCAAAAACAATCTTTTCGCCCATGATCTCAGGATTTTCAAAATTAATGGCTTCTACTCGCAATAACGCAAAATACCTCTCCGTGTCCTTGGGTGGCCTGATCTGACCCGATACTACCGCTCCCGTTCTTATCCCGAACCGGCGGATTTGGGAAGGGGAGATGTAAATATCGTCCGGGCAGGGCAGGTAGTTGTAATCTGGCGAACGTAAAAATCCGAATCCTTCCGGAAGCACCTCAACCACACCCTCTCCGTACATAAGGCCGTTCTGGTTGACCCTTTCCTTGAGGATTTTGAAGATCAGGTCTTGTTTCTTCAGCCCGGTGCATTCCGTAATACCCTCTCTTTTTGCGCTTTCCTGCAATTCCTTGATGGTCATCTTTTGTAATTCGGTGATGTGCATTTCTCCCCGTTTGATTTCTTCGTACTTTTCGTTTGTTTCCTGGTCTACCACTACAGGTTCTTTTTTACCGTTTGCTACTGCCATAAATGATTCCTCCTTAATTATCCATTAGGTTTTGCCACGGGGAGCACAGAGAGCGCAGAAGAAAATCCTCTGGGGTCTCGGTGGCCTCCATGGCCGTTATAAATTCTTTGATGTAGGGCGAAGAGTTTCTTTGCTCTACAAACAAAACGTTGCGGGTTCAGAAACATTATTGGTGGATTCGGCGTAAAAACCAACGCCTTAATCCACCCTACACAGAACTTGAACCCTACATTTTATGTTTTCAATTTCACCAGCGATTATCCACAGGCGGGTTCAGGTTTGCAACCTGAACCTTGTGGTTTGAACAAACGATACCCAGTTGAACAGTCACAACGCCCAGAAATACATAAACTCTCAGGTTCAAGTTGCAAACTTGAACCCGCAAAGTGCCTTGCAACAGTCCGAACACGCGCTAGGGATGGCAACCCTAAAGGGTCGCCCTACTGTTGCTTTGAAATTCCTTTACATTAAATTTTTTCTATGTAAAGCTGCCAGAATTCCTTTACCTGCCTGAAGGTGTTGTCTATCGTAAAATTATTGTCAATGATGTAATCCGCGTTCTTTTTTTTGTCTTCCAGGGACATTTGGAAACGTTCTCTCTTGTCTAATTCATCGTCTTTCCAATGCCTGCTTATTATGCTGCGCTCCAGCCTGTGGGCCTTGCTGGTGTTTATGAAGATAATAAAATCACATATCGAAGAAAGCTCCGACTCCTCTAGTAACGCGGCGTCAATAACGATAGCCTTTCGCCGTCCCTTTTTTCCAATATCTGCGATTTTGGATTTTATCTGTTCAATGACTACGGGATGCAGGATGCCGCACAGGTCGTCCAGGCAGGTTTTGTCCTGAAACACAATTTCTGCAAGTCTTGAACGGTCTATCTTTCCATAGTTATCCAGGACGGCATTTCCGAATCTTTCCGTAATTTTATTTATTGAGCCCTGGTTCACAAGCTGACGGTGACACATCTCGTCCGCATCTATATATTCAGCGCCCAGGGAAGCGATCATGCGTCCGATGGTGCTCTTTCCGCATGATATGCCGCCTGTTATGCCAATGATCTGGGGGGGACTACTCACTCTGCATCCATCCAGTTTTTCCCGACTTTGATATTTACCTTTACGGGAACGTTCAGGGTGACGGCGTGACTCATTTCTTCTAAAATCATGGGGCGTGCTGACGCTAATCTGTCTTCCTTCACTTCAAAGAGTAATTCGTCATGTATCTGGAGCAGCATCTTTGCCCCGTACGAGTCTTTCTTCTGGTTTTCATGAATCTTATTCATGGCGACCTTGATTAAGTCCGCCGCAGTGCCCTGAATAACCGTATTGATAGCGATACGCTCCGCAAGATTCCTGCGTTTCTTGTTTTCAGAACGAATATCGGGAACGAACCGCTTCCTGTTAAAAAGAGTCAGTACGTATCCACTACCAATCGCTTCTTCTATCACCCTGTCTCTATAATCTTTCACGCCGTGATATAAGCCAAAATAGGCATTGATAAATTCGCGCGCCTCTTCTACGGTCAGTCCGGTGTCCCTGGAAAGCCCGAATTCGCTGAGTCCGTAAATAATTCCGAAATTCACTGCCTTTGCATTCCGTCGCATTTCAGGGGTTACCTGTTCCATCGGCACGTTGTAAATGGAGGAGGCCACGACTGAGTGAATGTCTTTGTCCTGTTGGAATGCCGCTATTAATGCCGTATCTTCAGAGAAATGAGCGAGTATGCGCAATTCAATCTGTGAATAGTCGGCCGATAAAATGACCGTGTCTTTTTCCGCAGGAATGAAGGCGCGACGTATCTGCCTGCCGATGTCGGTTCTAATCGGTATGTTCTGGAGATTTGGCGCGCTGCTGCTGAGGCGTCCCGTTGCCGTCACTGTCTGATTGAATGAGGTATGCACCCGCCCGGTGGCCTGATTTATCATGTCCGGCAGGGCGTCAATATACGTATTTTTTAACTTGGTGAGTTGCCGGTATTCCAACACCAATTTCGGCAGGGTATGACGCCATGCAAGGGAGGTCAGGACGTTTGCATCTGTTGATAAGCCTGTTTTGGTTTTTCGCACACGCGGCAATCCGAGCTTTTCAAAGAGGATTTCACTCAATTGTTTGGGTGAATCAATATTGAATTCGTGTCCGGCTGATGTATAAATTTCCTTCTCAAGCTGTTGTAATTTGACGGTCAGGTCCCCGGACATTTGCTTTAAAATATGGGAGTCTACCGAGATGCCGTTCCATTCCATCTCCGCCAGGACGTAAATCAGGGGAATTTCAATCTGCTGGAACAACGGCCATAATCCTTCCTCCCTGAGCCGGGGCTCCATGATATGCGCTAACCGGAGCGCAACATCGGCGTCCTGACACGCATACTGGCATACCTTGCCAGTGTCCACCTGATCCATCGTAATCTGATCTTTCCCGGCGCCGATTAATTCCGACGTTGCAATTGTCTTGTATGATAAATATTCAAAGGCGATATCGTCCAGGTTGTGATTCCTTTTTACCGGATTCAGCAAATAGGAGGCAATCATGGAATCGAATGCAATCCCCTTGAGGTGGATATTGTTGTTTCTCAGCACCAGGAGGTCGTATTTGATGTTTTGTCCGATTTTTTTGATAGCTTCGTCTTCCAGTACGGGTTTGATTTTTGGAAGGACGTCGTTCGCATCCAAATGCGCAGCGCCCTCAGGCGACATCAAAGGCAGGTAATATGCCTCTTTTTCCTGCCAGGAAAAGGATACGCCCACGATTTTTGCCCTGAGGGGTTGTGCGGCTGTCGTTTCCAAATCAACGGCGAATACTTTTTGCTGTTTTAATTGCCCAAGGAATTCAGTGAACTTTTCTGCGGTGTTTATCAGGTGATAGCGCGTCTCCTCGGTCTTTGCCGTTGCGACCATGTCTGCGAGGAGGGTATTGAATCCGAGCGCCCTGAACAGTTTTTTGAGACGGGTGTTTTCGGTCGTATTCAACTTACAGGCATTCATGTCTATCCGGAGCGGGATTTCGCTGTAAAGTGTTATAAGTTTCTGAGAAAGCCTGGCCTGCTCTGAGAATAGCCTTAAATTTTCCTGTCTCTTTTTCCCGGTGATTTGCTCGGTGTTGGTAAGCACGGATTCCAGCGAACCCCATTTCTGAATAAGTTCTAACGCCGTTTTATTGCCAATACCGGGCACGCCGGGCACGTTGTCGGAAGAATCTCCCGAAAGCGCCAGCACGTCCACTACCTGCTCCGGTCGAATGCCCTTTTCCCTGAAAAGGGTTTCCGGGTCAATCATCACGCCCTTTTTCGCATTATAAATTTTTGTCTGTGGACTCAATAATTGTTCCATGTCTTTGTCTGAAGTTGCGATGACAATTTCAACGTTTTTATCGGATAGTTTTTTCACCAGGGAGCCAATCACATCATCAGCCTCGTATCCCCTGGCCGCATAGATAGGAATATTGTGTGCCCTGACAACCTTATAAATTAAAGGGATTTGTACCTGTAATTCAGCGGGCGTTGGTTTCCGGTTTGCCTTATATTCGGCGTAACTGTTATGTCTGTGGGTGGCATATTTTGTGTCAAATACCACGACTATGTACTCGGGGTGTTGTTCCCTGAGTAACTTTTGCAACATCCTCGTGAATCCATACACTGCGTTTGCCGGTTTTCCATCAGGTGTCGTAAGCTTTGCCGTGATAGCGTAGAATGCCTGGTAGCAATGTGAATGTCCATCTAAGATAAAGAATCGCTCTGACATTCTCTGTTAATAATATAAATGACGGTTTTTACAGGTAAAGCTTCTTCGCGCTATGAAACCGGGTATTTGCTCAGGAACGTGCTGTAAAACAGACAGGCATTTGCTGGGCAAGACAAAAAGAGGTGATATTCGGTAATTATTTATAATTTATTTCTATACGCGTGGAAAAAGAAACATGGTAACGATACAAGAGGCATTGGAACGGTTAATTCTTGACCCTGGATAATATCAGAACAAATACAAACAAGGAAAGGTTAGCTTACCACTATGCTAACTTTAGGCTGGATAACCTGTCACTAATTGCCAAGAAATATATTTATGGATAAATTTCGAGGTCAATGATAACAGTAGGGGAAATTCTTGTCAAGTTAAAATTGGATAAATTCTGTCCCAGGCGGAATACTGTTTTACCAGCGATGAATCAGTTTGTGCGTCGGTATAAATTCTTTGTTGCAGGAGACGAAATAAGGTAAAATGTTCGCCATGATAGCCCAAAAATCAAAATGCCTGAATAGTTATATCCTCATAATAGTCATCGCAGGGTTCGCTTCCCTTGTCTATCTGAATTCCCTGCCAAATCAGTTTGTTTACGACGATGAATTTACCATCACCAATAACTATTTTGTAAAAACCTGGAACAACCTCCCGCTTCTTTTCCGCAGAGATTACTTCAAGGTTTCGGGAGAGCTGAGTTACCGCCCGTTCGTAACACTGTCGTATTTCGTTGATTATTCCTGCTGGAAATTGAATCCGGCCGGCTTTCATCTTACGAACACGATTTTACACACGCTAAATGCCGTCCTGCTCTTTTTCCTGCTTACCCGCATCTTTGGGAGTCAGGCGGCTTCCTTTGTGGCTGCTCTCATTTTTTCCGTTCACCCCGTTCTTGCTGAAACGGTGAACGCCGTCAGTTACCGGGAAGACCTGCTTGCCGCCACCTTTTTCATTGCGTCGTTCCTGTTTTATCTGAAAACACCCAAAGGCAAGGGTGCGTCCGCTCCCGCTTATGTTGCCTCTTTGTTGTGTTACCTTTTTGGGTTGTTTTCCAAGGAAATGGCAATTACCCTGCCGCTCCTGATTTTTTTGTACGACGTCGTTTTCGCGAAACCAAACAATCTGACCCAAAAACTCACGCGTTATTACCCCGGCTATATCCTGATAGCGGCCTTTTATCTCCTGGTGAGGTTTATCATCCTGCACAACCCGGTAGAATCGGCCGTCTCATACCCGGAAGGCAGTATATTGGTCAATTTTTTGACTATGACGAAGGTGCTGGCATCTTATATCAAACTCTTCATTCTCCCGGCGCATCTCTGCGCGGATTACGTCGTGCCTTACTCCACGTCCCTTTTGAATATTTCCTTCGTTCTCTCTTTTGCCCTGCTTGTCGCGGCGGGCGTCATTGTTTACAAACTGTTTTCCTGCTCGAAAATACTGTTTTTCTCCGTCGTGTGGTTCCTGGTCAGCTTATTACCCGTATTGAATATTGTGCCCATTGAAAATATCATGGCCGAGAGATACCTGTGCCTGCCGGTGGTCGGATATTGCATGATTGCCGGCAATCTCCTGACGCGCAGTGGTAATAAAACCGGCTTTTTTATGAAATACCGGATATCCGTTGTCCTGCTCATTCTCATCCTGGCGGCATTCTCATTCAGGACGGTACAACGAAATAAGGTATGGATAGACCAGACTGTCTTATGGACAAATACCGCAAAGACGTCTCCGGAGAGTTTTAAGGCGCACAACAACCTGGGGAACATTTACCGGAACGAAGGCAGTCTGGACGAGGCGATTACTGAGTTCCGATACGCGATATCGCTTTACGATGACTACGTGGACGCGCATAACAATCTTGGCGTTACGTACCGGAAAAAAGGCATGCTCAAGGAGGCCTTGGAGGAATACAAGAAGGCATTACAGATAAATCCCCATTATCCGTATGCCCACAACAATCTGGGTGTTTTGCTTGCCAAATCGAATTATCTGGACATGGCTATCGCTGAGTTTGATAACGCAGTTGCAAACAAACCCGACTATGCCGACGCCTACAACAATCTTGGGGCCACCTACATAAGGAAAGGTCTTTACGAGAAGGCCATACCTGCGTGTCTAATGGCGGTCAAATTCAACAACCGCTATTTAGACGCATATTACAATCTGGGCGTTGCCTACTTCAACAACAAGCAACTGGACCAGGCGCTCGAAATAATAAAATTGGTTTTGTCAATAGACCCAAACCACCGCGACGCGCAGGAACTGCTCGGTTTAATTAACAAACAGCGGTAAGATAAAGACCGGCTATTTGTAATTTATAAACTGCATGGCGAAATCGTAATCCTGGTCTTTCACTGCCTTCATAATCGCCTGGAGGTCGTCTATCTTTTGCCCGGAAACGCGCACCTTATCTTCCTGAATCTGCGCCTGAACCTTAAGTTTCAGGCCTTTGATGAATTTGACAAGCTCTTTGGCCTTTTCCATAGGGATGCCCGACTGAAAGGTAATTACCTGGCGAATGGCGCCTCCCAGCGCATTCTCCGTCTTCCCAAAACTCAGCGCCTTTATGGGTATATTCCTCTTTGCGAGTTTCTCTTTTACAATCTCCGTCAAACTCCCCATCTTATAATCATCATCGGCAATCAGCGTTATCGAGTCGTCGGCGTTTAACGTAATGGACGACTTGCTTCCTTTGAAGTCATATCGCACGGCAAGTTGTTTTTTCGCCTGGTCTACCGCGTTGTGAACCTCGTGCATTTCCACTTTACAAACAATATCAAATGAATGCGTTTCAGCCATATAAGGGTCTCCTTAAGATGTTTTTAATACCCCATTCTCTTTATTTCTTCCTCGGTAAAGCCCACATAATGAGCAACCTCATGGCGCACCACCTTTTTGATCCGGCCTTTCATCTCTTCTTCCGAACGGCACAGGGCTTCTATATTTTTTTGATATATCGTAATCCTTTCAGGCAGCACGCCGGAATGCCACACGCTTTTTTTGTTCAGCGGTACACCCTGAAACACCCCCATTAACAGGATGTTTGGCGACAATTTCAGTTTTTCCAGCACGGAACTTCCTGGTTTGTCCTCCACGACAACCGCCACGTTTGACAAGCGGTTCTTTAAATCCTGGGGCAACTCGTGGATGGCATCAACAACCAGACGATCAAAATTTGTTACGCAGTCTACGCCCGGATGCTCCGGCAATCTTTCATTTGATAACGATTCCCCATGTTCGCTGATTTTGTATTTACCGGTAAATATTTTGCCCACGAAATAGACGATGCCGCCTACCATCGCAAACGTAACCCAGAAGCTCCAGCCATGCGCCATCATGGCGCCGCCCAGCGCCCCCAGGAGCGCAACAATCGCAAAAAATCCCAGCAGGACATAAAACCCTTTCGTGTCCCTTTCGCCCTTTTTTCCTGCGATGAGCGGAATCATCTCCATGCCGCAGCCGGAACATAGTATTCTCTCTTTCTCCTTTTGTTCATCGAGGCGATAGGGCTGTCCGCAGTTGAAGCATTTTAACAATTCTGGATCATTTACCATAGGAATCGCCTAAATTGTATCCGCTCATTGTGTCTGGGATCGAGAAGACAATTTTCAGGGACTTGGGTATCTGTTCCTTGCTTTCGCCTCACGGGTGTATTCCGTCATGCATCGTTACCAGCCCCTCGTTTCAAATTCGTGCGCACGGTGTGACGAGTCCTTGGTCATCCCGTGCTCAATCAGCTTCCAGCGGTCAAATTCTCTTTCATACGTAATCTTGTAAGAATAGTCTATCATCCGCCACCGCCAGAAAAAGAAGTGAGAGATGCCGGTCACAAACACGTCGAGGCGCTTGGCCTTGGGGTCAACGTCTTCAAACATGGCGACACAATGCTTTGTCGTTCTGGGGGCAAGTTCTCCTTTTGCGATAGCAGCATATTGGTACTTTACGCCTTCTTTATGAGCTTCATCCAGTTTTGCCACGTGTTCTATAATTTCAGGATAATACGCGTCGAGATACTTTTCTCCCGTGTCGGTCATTAAAAACACCTCAATGGGAACTAATATCGGCTGGTCTGTGGTATTCCCGAGATTGTAAAACCAGGCAATATATCTGGTCTCGCCGCCGGTGTCTTTATTATGCACATACGTTTTTGGCGCACTCCAGAAAAAATCGAGCTGGGAGGCGTGAGAAACGCGGCATATAGCCGCAAGAAACATCATCCCCATGATGAGGGCTTTCAACTTCATCGAATTACTCCTTTTTCTTTATTATATGAATTTGGTCTTTTTTTGCCTTTTTTGGCTCTACAACGATCAGTCTTGTCGCTTTGTAAACGTAATCGCCCATCGGTGTTTCGTCATTGTTTGCCTCGAGTCCCATCGCATAAAATCTCACGGGATTTGCCACAAAAAAGTCTGCATAGGGGGCCTGCCACTTTACATGCCAGAATTTCTGACCGGTGCCCTTTTTCGTATGGGTTGCGAAACGTCCTCCGGCTTCCACCTGGGTGTCCTCATCGTCCCCCACATTGATAAAGTTGCCCACCAGTCTGCTTCCGTAATAACTATCCTGCGCCGTAATTTGAAATCCATGGAATTCCGTATTCGTTTGTTTGAACGATACCAAGATGTCCACCGTCTCGCCTGGCTCGCACTTATCGAGCACAAACAGCATGAACTTGCCTTTGCCTGAATTAATGGGATACTGGTAGTGACACCCCAAATTGGCGCAGGTATATAAACTGGGCGCTGCAAAAGTAACGTTAAATTTGTCAATCCCAGCGCCAAGACATGCTATGGGCGCACCGTCTGAGCGGGCATATATTGGAGCACACAGCATGCTTGTTATAAAAATACCAAACAATGTCACATAGCAAATCCGTTTTAATTTGTTTCCCATTTTTAACCCTTTTTATTCAATGATATTGATTTAATCAAATCAATCCCGTAACTTATCGGCACCCCAAAATTAGACCCCCGGAATCCAGGAAAAACGCCGTAATTGATTCCAATGACCTTTCCTTTGTTATTAAAGATAGGGCCGCCGCTGCCGCCGGAGGTGGTCTGCGCATCGTAAACTATTCTGTTGTGCATGATATCGCTCAAATGACCCTGTGTTGAAAGCGGCCTGATCAGTCCCCAACTGGAAAGTTCCTGGACAAGGGGAACAAACGGCATATTAAACAGTTGCTTTACGATCTCCGGGTCTGTTTTCGCAAAGATCGCGCCCACCCCCGCTGGATATCCCATTAGTATTATGGGTTCTCCCATTACCGCGCCGCGTCCGGTAAGGTCTAATTCGAGGGCGGGAATTTTCGCTCCCCGCGTATCAATACGAAGTACTGCGACGTCAACCACATCGGAAACCCTTTCCACCTTCAAAGGGAACGGATCCTTAATGCCGGGGAAAAACGCCCTGAATACCTCGAGTTTCGGCTTGATCGAAGCTCCCAGTTGAATGTAAGGAGACGTTTCCATCTCCCACCACGGTTCGGCAATGTGCCGGTTGGTCAGGATCAAACCATCTGCGCTCACCAGGAATCCCGTGCCGGTGTACTCATTGATGCCCCGGGACCCCTTGCCCATCATCATGAGGGGTTCGCCGGTTTCTTCGTCAAAGAAATAAAACGTCCCCTGAATCAGGCATATCCCGCCGCTGTAGGTCTTGATGATATTCTCGGCGACGGTTCTCTCGATTTCCAGGACGCGCACTTTTTCCACGGTCTTTGACAATCTCGCGTACTGGACGTAAAAATATACTACCAGGCTGCCCGTCATAATAAACAGCGCCGTTATGATGCTTATTTTAAACGCATGAGTGGACTGGGTAAATGCCTCCCAGAGAAGCTGTTTGAAAAATGCGGTTGCGGTAATCAGCCGCCCTTTACGGGATGAACGGGCTATTCCGAGCGAATCTTCCAGCATCTCCGAAAAAGGTTTGCATACGTCCGCTTCGTCTGCTTTAATCCGGAACCGCGCCCTGGGACCGCCAACGCCAAACTCTATCAAGTCGCCGTCTTTCAGCGCTATCTCTTTGACTAATCTGTTATTTACCAGCGTCCCGTTGGCGCTTTCCAAGTCACGTAACACATAGTCGCATTCATTCAATGATATTTCGGCATGGCGGCCGGATGCGCTTGTATCAATGGCCGCGTCAAACCGCAGGTCGTTTGAAGCATCCGTCCCGATGGATATTCTCTGAGACGCGAATACCTCTGTATTACCGCGACGGCTACCTGATAGGTGTACAATGACGGCCTTCAAAGGGTGTCTTCCTTAATAGTTAAAATTGTAGAGCAAATAGGCGGATTCGCTTTGCTTAATCCACCCTACGCAGCTACATGATGCCCTCGCGGCGATAACACTCATCTTTCAGCACGGCTATAAACGGCAGATTCCGGTATTTGTTATTATAGTCCAATCCGTAGCCGACAACGAAATCATCTCCGATGTTAAAACAGCAATATTCGGGATGAATCTGGTGACGTCTTCTGCTTATCCGATTCAAGAGGACACAGCTCTTGAGGCTCTTTGGTTTGTATTTTTTTATGTCATCCAACACCATTTTCAGGGTGCTTCCGGTATCGGCAATATCATCAATCACCAGCACGTGCTTATTCTCAATGTCTATCTTGAACTGACGGATAATCTTGGTGTCCGCCGCGGGAAAAGAAGACTCTCCGTACGTGGCGGCGTCAATGGTGTCCAGTCTGATCGGAAAAGGAATCAGACGAATCAGGTCCGCAAGAAAGACAAGGCTTCCATTGAGGACCGCAATGATGGTGCATTCTTTGTCCTTATAATCGTGAATCAACGTCTTCGACAACTCCGTGAGTTTATTGCGAATCTGTTCTTCGCTGACTACTATCTTTGCAATATCCTTTTCCACTCCTTCTGCCCTCCATTCAGTTTTTTTCTTATCCTGTTACGATTTATGAGCGCTACGGGTTTTAATCAGTTTCTTTGCGCGAAAGGTAAGATACCAGCTTATCGCTATTGCTATTGGCACAAAAATGGCTTTTAATGTGGTTACCGAGACGTTCAGCACGTGACTGGCCTCCAGGCTTTCAAAGATGAAGCCGAACAAATGGATGGTGTAGTACGAAAGGACTATCACTGACAACCCTTCTACCGTATGCTGCATCATCATCTGTGTCTTCGTTGTCTCGTCCATGCTCCGCTGAAGTTCCAGGCTTTGTTCCTGCAGGAAGAGGTCTATTTTGGTGCGCAGCATGGTGATCAAATCAGCCATTTCCCTCCGTATGCCGTCAATACGCATAAACAATCGCTGATATTGATCGCCGAGCGCGTCAACCTTTTCCAGAAAGAATCTTGATAACACCGGATAATTAAACCCGCAGTCGCTTTCTCCCCAGTCTTTGAGAATCCTTCGTATTACGTCCCTTTTCAGCAGGGTGTCGTTCATGCGATGCCTTGATTCTTCCGCAATGCCGGATATCTCGCCGTAATTGTTGCTTAACCCATGAAGCCACCCTTTTAACGCCTCGGGGTGAGACTTTGGCAGGTTCATGCTGATGATACGCATTTTGGACACAATGGTGGATTCCAGGATATCGAGCTTATCCATAGCCAGAATATAGCGCTGTCTTTCCACGCTGAGCAGTTGGTAGTTTATCTCCAGGGCGATGATTTCTTCGGCAATCTTATCGGACATCTGACCTCCCGGCGACAGCACAAAGGTGTCTTTCCCCGTGCCCTCAGATTCAAATCCTGCCGCAACTTTATACTCATCATAAATATTGCTCATGTATCTCTGCCTGGGCAGAAGCGTCTGTAAATCCTCTTTGGTGTAAGCCGTTTCCGGCACAATCAGGTAACATTCAAAGAGTTTGTTTTTCAGTTCCGGCGCCCCCACGCTCTGAAACAGTTTCTCCCCGTTTATCAGTTTTCCATTTATCGCCGTGCAAATAATCTGATACGTGTACACCTCGGAATCCTGCCTCAGTTTTATGGCAACCTTCGCGTGGTCAGTAATCTTGCTTGCGAAAGCGGTGTCTTCACTCCACTGGATGGCCGATGCCTGCACGTCCAGGCTGCTGGCCATCCGCAGAAACCCTTCTTTCGCCCTGTTTTTATCCGTCGCCTCCTGCATGAAACCGATTACTTTTATATGGGTATGAAACGGGAGAACAGGCGTTTCATCGGCAGCGGTTCCTTCGTGCATTACGCACACCGTTTTTTTCCCGCCGGCCTCGCCCCGTTCCCTTGAATCGTGAACATATTCCGGAAATGAGGGGTCGCCTGCGGCATAACGGCCTGAAACAAATAACGAGCAATAACACCGCCCGTTCTTTTCAACGTCCATAAAGCAATAGGAACACGGGCAAATGATGTCACAATCCAATTGGTATTTTCCGGTCGCCAGACGACAGGGGCATGCCTTGTATCCGTAACGCTCCTCATTAACGGCAAGTCCGGTGATAATCTCCTCAACAACCTTTTCATCGGGATTTACCGTATAGCCATGACTCTGCGCCTTCCGCGTCAACCATTCCCGCGCCTTCCCGATAGTCTTTTTGCCGATCCCGTGCTCATGAAGCAGGCTGGTTTTGTCCCCTGAATCTTTTGATTCCGTGGTCTTTTGTTCGCTGTTTTCGGAAGGCAGGCTGAGCAAGCGCCTCAGCCTTGATTCGTGGAAGCCGATTATACAGGCGCCGTCAATATAGGTTACCGGAAATGAGCGTTGCTTGCTGAAGTGATACGCCTCGGCAATCGCCGCTTCCTGCTCGTTTCCAGCCAGCAAATCCACGACAATTGCCCTGTACCTTACACCGTGTTTGTTGAGAAACGCCTCAACCCTGTCACACCAGTGACAGGTTGATATCCTATAGACCCTTACATCCATAATTAGTTAAAATGCCGCTTATTCCCCGTTTATAACCTTCTGATGTCGTAGTCGCCGCCTATTTCAATTAATTCAAAGATAACCCCGCACATCCTGCATCTGGCCTGGTCTCCAACCCCGGGCTTTTTCCCGAAACTGACTTCCCACCCGCACACAGGACAATAAAATTTCACTTCATGCTCGCCGTCGCGGATATATTGTATCACCCTTTGAAGCCCGTTAACGTGTCCCGTTTCTGCCTTGGCAAACTCGATAAACATTTCTTTTAACAGCGGGTCGGACACCTTTTCCGCGAACTCATTATAAATCCGCACCGCGTCCTTCTCGAACGCAAGATCGGTCTCGATCATCTTGATAATTGACAAATATCCGTGGTGCATCCCGTTTTCTCCTAATCCGAACGAGTCGGAAAAGATATGTAGGGCGAGGCTTTAGCCTTGCGTGTATTGCGCGAAGGCAAACCTAAAGGTTTTTTGCTAAATTTATGTCCAGGAATTTCAATGTTTTTGGTAGGAGCCAACTCCTGTTGGCGAACGGGCGCTTATGCGCTGTCTGCGCCCTCAATCGCCGTCGGGAGACGGCACCTACCAATACGGTTTTTAAGAATTTCACGTCGTTTGATTTTACCTTTTAAAACCCAACCCTCGGGCGGGTTCAGGTTTGCAACCTGAACCTTGTGGTTTGAACAGGCGATACCCAGTTGAACAGTCACAACGCACAGAAATACATAAACCTTCAGGTTCAAGTTGCAAACTTGAACCCGCAAAGAGTTGTGTTGTAGAACGAAGCGATTGCTTCGTTCGAGCGAAGTGGCACTTCGCTCTACATCAACGAAAAAGCCGCCGAATGCCTAATTTAATGTTAAGGAATTTCAAACCCATCTCGTAGCGCGGGGGTTTATCCCCCGCCAGTGGCCGACCACAAGGGATCGGCGCTACAAAAAAAGCCGTTTTGTTTTGCCTTGCAAAACAAAACCTAATTTGGTTTATCCTCTATCTTGTCGCTGCCGCTTCCAATCAATCGTATAATGTGTCCCCGAATGACCTTCTCATGGTCTACTTCATTCCTGTGCAGCCCTTCCATGAGGGTGTGAATTTCCGGGTCTTTCACGATATCGTGCTGTTCCTGATATCGTCTGGTTGCCTCGACTTCCAGGGCAAGGGCCTGTTCGAGTATTTTTAAATCTTTTTCCTTGCTGCTATTTCTTTCATTTGTTTTCATCGTTCCCGCATTTCCATTTCAAGTTGCCTGATAATTTTTCGTTCTTCAATAACTTCGTCTGTTTTTCCCAGTTTCTCGTAAATGGTAAGGAGAATACTGTGCGGCTTTACTTCCTTTGGATTCAATTCGGCCGCCTTTTTAAGCGCCGCAATGGCGTCATCGTACAGATTCTTTTTGTAGTAGCACACGCCCAGAAAATAGTGTCCGTCTGCCAGCTCCGGATTAATTTCCAGCGCCTTTTTGCAGGTGTTAAACGACTCTTCGTGCCTTTCAATCAGGCTGTATGCAACCGCCAGATACAGGTACCCTTCTGCCTCTTTTTTGTCTTTCTTCGCCGCATACAATGCTATTGCTTTTTTATACGCAGCGATTGCATCGTCAACCTTTTCCTTTATTATGTAAGCAAATGCGATATTGTAATATGCCTTCGGTTCGTCCGGATTTACCTCGATGGCCTTCTTCATCTCGGATATGGACTCGTCGGCCATATTTTTCGCATAATAAGCAGCCCCCAGGTTGAAGTGCGCGTCATAATGTTTTTGGTCGGTGTCTAAGGCCTTTTTAAATGCCACAATCGCTTCATCATATTTTCTTTTATTATAGAGGTGCAGCCCCTCTTTGTTAAGGTGGTCCGCCTTGCTTCCACAGCCCACGGCGACGCCAATTGTCAAGAGCAGCGCCCATTTTATGTGCGTAAAGAATTTCCTGTGTTTTATCATGTTTTATTCTTTTGAATTTTCCCTGTCGTCAGTTAGTAGGTTTTTGTCGAAATAACATATCTTGTTTTTTCCCGTTCTCTTTGCATGATACATGGCTTCATCTGCCCTGGCGATCAAATCCTCCTTCAAAAGCGCCTCGTGAGGGTATGTCGCAATCCCGATACTCAGGGTAATCGTTTTAAACGGAAGCACGCCGGAGTACCGCCACGGCTTTTCCCGAATCGCTTTCGCAATATGGCGGGCGACATACAAACTGCCTTCTGCTGCCGTATCAGGAAGTATCACGGCAAACTCTTCGCCTCCATACCGCGCCACAAAGTCTGTCTTTCTTGTTGTGCGTAAGAATATATCAGCCAGTTCCCTGAGCACCTCATCTCCCGCCAGGTGGCCGTTCACGTCATTGTACTGTTTAAAGTCATCCACGTCTGCAAACAGCAGGGTAAAAGCGCAGGAGCTTCTCCGCGCCCTCTGTAATTCGCGATCCATAAATTCATGAAAATACCGGTGATTGTAAAGCTTGGTTAAACCGTCGGTAATGGAAAGGTGTTTGTAATGCCTCACCATGCGTGATTCCCGCAATAATCGCTGCCGTTCGGCGGCTTTCTCCACGACAACCTTCATTTCGTCGAGTTCGAATGGCTTGCAAATATAGTCATAAGCGCCGATTTTCATCGCATTGACGGCGGATTCAACGGTTGCATACGCAGTGATAATCAAAACGCAAATATCCGGGTTTAATTTTAATATGCGTTCCAGGAGTTCCGCGCCGTTCATGCCTGGCATTTTGAGGTCGGTTATGACGATTTCAAAAGGTTCGTTTTCGATTTGAGAGATCGCATCCAGCCCATCCCGTGCAGTTTGTACCTTATATCCGGTCTTTGAGAGCGTGTCCTGCAACATATCGCGAACGATCTCCTCGTCGTCTACAACGAGTATTCGTACCTGTTCCTCCAGCACATCCATCAATTTATCTGTCATTTTTGTAATTTTCTGCCGGTAAAATTATCGTAAACGCAGCCCCCTTTCCTGACTGGCTGCTTACCGCAATACTTCCGTTATGTTTTTTTATAATATCATAGCATATAGATAAACCAAGTCCAGTTCCTTTCCAATTCATTTTTGTCGTAAAAAACGGCTCAAATATTCTATCCTTATGTTCCTCCGGAATGCCACAACCGGTGTCCTTGAATTCGACGAGCACGTTGCCATTTTCATTTTTTGCCGTGATAAATAAATTTCCTCCTTCAGGCATTGCATGTTGAGCGTTTACAATTATAT
>Ga0082335_1004133_pt1 | contig 22449 bp, 16 predicted proteins | sample Subgrocontami58m_FD_72375 | JGI IMG/M metagenome (GOLD analysis project Ga0082335, IMG submission 72375) | Subsurface groundwater microbial communities from S. Glens Falls, New York, USA - GMW37 contaminated, 5.8 m (SPADES assembly) (version 2) ...
GTCCCACGTCTACGTCGTGGCCGGCCTCACCCTGGTTGGCAAAGTGTTTTTCCTTCCGTGGCTGCTGAATCGGCTGGTGCGACGGATTAACATCACGCAAGAAATCGAGCCGCTCCTCAATGCCCCAACCTCGATGCTGGCTTGCGGCGGGCTGACCTTGCTCGGCTACATCGTCGCGCGGCCGTTCACGACGCTCCAAAAGCTGGGAAACAATACGCTCGCCATCGCGATTACGCTGCTCCTGACCGGATTTTTCCTGATGATCAACCGCCGCAAAGCGATCAGCCAGGTGCTGGCTTTGTTGACCGTCGAGAACGGCGTCATGCTCGCGGCGGTCGCCCTGACCACGTATGGGATGCCTCTTGTCGTCGAGCTCGGAATCTTCTTCGACGTCATGGTGGCAGTCATGGTCCTGGGCATTTTGGTCTATCGGATCCGCGAATCGTTCGCCTCGATGGACACGAGCAAGCTGACCCAACTCAGAGGATGAACCGGTGCTGTTGTTAAGTTCCATCGTCATGATCCCGCTCGCCTCGGCGGCGCTTTGCTCGTTGGTGCGGTCGCATCGCGTGCTGGCAGGATTCACCATCGTCGCATTCGCTGCCGAACTCGCGCTCGGTCTCCAACTCTTTCGCCGCGTTTTGACGGCGGGAGTCGTTTCAGAGTGGAACGAGTTTTTCCACGCGGATGCGCTCAGCGCCTGGATGGTCCTTCTCATCGCCGCCGTGTCGCTGGCCACTTCGCTTTACGCCGGGCGCTACTTCCGCCGCGACTTCGCGGCTGGAGTCATCACCACCGGCAGGATCCGGCAATTTTTCGTGCTCAATTCATTGTTCGCTGCAGGGATGTTCCTGGTTGTGCTCGCGAATAATCTCGGCGTGATGTGGTTCGCCCTCGAAGCCACTGCACTGGCGTCCGTTCTTCTCGTGGCGCTTTACAACCGCAAGACATCGCTCGAGGCGGCCTGGAAATACGTGATGCTTGGCAGCCTTGGACTGGCGCTGGCACTGTTCGCCACCGTCTTTACCTACGCCGCGGCGGTGGGCCCGCATCCTTCCGAGCGCCTGCCTAATTTCAATTGGTCGCATTTGATCAACGTGGCGCCTCAATTGGACCGCCGGCTGATCAAGCTGGCCTTTGTCTTTGCCTTCGTCGGTTACGGAACCAAAGCGGGCCTGGCCCCCATGCACACGTGGCTTCCCGACGCGCACAGCGAAGCCCCTTCGCCGACCAGCGCGATGTTATCGGGCGTCTCGCTGAAGATCGCGCTCTATGCGTTGCTGCGGTTCCACATTTTGACGACGCAATGCCTGGGCACGCATTTCAGCGGCACGCTGTTGCTCGGCTTTGGGTTGTTTTCCATGTTTTTGGCGGCCCCTTTCATTCTGGTGCAAACGAACCTCAAACGGTTGCTGGCGTATTCGAGCCTGGAACACATCGGGTTTATTTGCGCTGGAATCGGCATGAACACCCCGCTGACGATTTTCGGCGCGTTGCTTCACATGGGTTACCATGCGTTGACGAAACCGGTGCTGTTCTTCGCCGCGGGCAACATTCATCAGACGTTTCACTCGTTGGAATTGCGGGTGATCGGGCCGGGGGTGGTGAAGGTGTTGCCGATCACAGTTTGCCTGATGGGTCTTGCCGCGGCGGCAGCAACGGGCCTCCCGCCCTTCGGATTGTTTTACAGCGAGCTCACGGTCATCAGCGGCGGGTTTGCCGCCCGCCAAACCATCACGAGCGTCTTGCTGCTGGTCGCATTGATTGCGGCCTTCTGCGGGATCCTGACGCAACTCACCCGCATTCTGCTCGGCGCGCCGAAAGTCGAACATTCGAACGATTCGAAGCCGTGGGATGGCGTCCCTGCCATGGGACTGCTCTTGGGGGCCTTGCTGCTCTTCAGCGTCTGGTTGCCTGGATCCATGCTGCAACTGATCCATCGGGCCGCCGGAATCGTCGGAGGCATCCCATGAACCTTGCGGCTCGCGAGTACGCTCCCCCACCTGCACCGCCTCGATGCGCCAAATGCATCCGGTGGGGCGAGGCTACTGACGAGCCGAAGTTCATGGTCGCAATGCATGCACCCGTTGCACGGAGGCATCCCATGAGAGTCGACGCGCGTGGCCAACGCCGAATCGGAAGTTGCCGCTCTGAATTTTGATCAACATGGAACTGGCCTTTTTAATAATCACTCCGCTGATTGCAGCCCTGCTCTGCTTGACCACTCGTTCGCGTCTCCTTTGGGAATGGTTCAACCTTGCCGCCTTTGGCGTCGTGAGCGGACTGGCGATTTGGCTCGGGATTGATGTCGCGGCGCACGGACCGGCGTCGGCGTTTGATGGGTTTCTCCGCGCCGACGCGTTGAGCGCGCTGGTGATCGGACTCACCGCATTCGTCTCGCTGGTCTGCGGCGTTTACGCGGTCGGCTATTTTCGCGAAGACGTGAAGGAAGGCCGAATTTCCATGGACCAATTGCGCAGGTACTATCTGCTCACCCCGGTGTTTGTCAGCGCGATGTTGCTGGTTCCGCTGGCGGACAATCTCGGGGTGATGTGGGTTGCCATCGAGAGCACGACACTCGCTTCAGTGCTGTTGGTGACGTTTTACAACCAGAAGACATCGTTCGAGGCCGGCTGGAAATACATCATCATCGGCAGCGTCGGAATATCGCTGGCGTTGTTTGGAACTGTCTTCACCTATTATTCCGCGGTGGGCGTGCTCGGCCCGGAAACGCATGGCGGCATGAATTGGTCTGTGCTCGTGCAGGTGGCGCCGAAGCTAAACCCGCAAGCGATGCGGCTGGCTTTCATTCTCGTGCTGCTCGGTTACGGCACCAAAGCCGGGCTGGCGCCGATGCACACCTGGAAACCTGACGCCTACGCCGAGGCCCCGGTGCCGTCGGCAGCCTTGCTGGGCGCGGGATTCATCAATTGCGCGATCTATGCCATTATTCGCTTCGACGTGCTCGCTGAAAAAACACTCGGGCACGATTTCCCCGGGAAATTGCTCGCGGGTTTCGGCGTCGCCTCGATTTTGGTGGCCGCGCCGTTCGTTCTCGTGCAACGGAATTTCCGGCGGCTGCTGGCCTATTCCAGTATCGATCATGCCGGAATCATGGTCGCGGGTTTGGGTTTCGGGGGGAAATTAGGCGCGCTCGGCGCGACGCTGCACATGCTCTACCATGGCGTGACCAAGCCGCTCATGTTTTTCTGCGCCGGCAACGTCCAACAGCAATTCTCGACCCCTTACTTCTGGAAAGTGCGGGGCGTGATGAGAACGTTGCCTTGGACGGGAGCGTTATTTTTCATGGCGAGCTTGGCAGTGACAGGAACGCCGCCGTTCAGCATTTTCCAAAGTGAATTCAGCATTCTGAGCGCGGCGCTGAACACCAATCATAGCTGGGCCGCCGCGTTGTTCCTGGTGGGCGTCGTGACGATTTTCGCCGGCTTTTTGCTGCACATGTCAAAGCTGAGCCTCGGCAAACCGCTCCACGGCGAACTTCAAATGAAAGAGTGTCCCTGGAAACTCAGCGCGATGGCGCTCGTCGCAATTCCCGTGATTTGCTTTGGTTTCTTTTTGCCCGGCCCGCTTTACGAACTCGTTCGGCAAGCCGCGCAAATCATTGGAGGTGCTCCATGAACGTGACGCCCGCCATCGCTCCCATCCTTGCGGATCTGCAACAGCGGTTCAACGGCTCGATCGAGCGGCTCCGGATCGAGAATGGCAACGAGCTTTATTTTCATGGCCCAGTCAAATTGGCGGCGGGGTTCTGCGGGCATCTCTACAAAAAGTGGAACGCGCGGCTCGTGATGGTTTTCGCCGAGGACGCCCGTGAATTGGAAAAAGCTTTCCACGTTTACTACGTTTACGCGGTCGATGCCGCCGCTGCGTTTTTTATCCTGCGCGTGCCGCTGGCGGAGCGTGAGCCGGAGTTTCCCTCCCTGGCCAACGCGATTCCCGCGGTGAACTGGCAGGAACGCGAAATCCAGGACCTGTTCGGCGCGAAATTGCTCGGCCATCCCAATCCGCGGCGGTGCGCCTTGCACGATGATTGGCCTGACGTTTTCCCGCTGCGGAAAGATTTCGCGCTGGACACAAAACTGCCGCCCTTTTCCGGCGAGCGTCATAAATTCCGCGCGGTTGAGGGGGAAGGCGTTTTCCAGGTCCCGGTCGGTCCTGTTCACGCGGGCATCATTGAGCCGGGACATTTTCTTTTCAGCGTGGCGGGCGAACCGGTGCTTTATCTCCAAATTCGCCTGTTCTACACGCACAAGGGAACGGAGAAATTATTCGAGCGCTTGCCGGTCGCACACGGGGTGAGATTGGCGGAAAGCATTTCGGGAGATTCGAGTTTTGCTCACGGCACCGCGTTCTGCCATGCGGTCGAGCGCGCCGCCGCGATTGAAATTCCTGCGCGCGCAACGGCGCTGCGGACCGGCTGCCTCGAACTCGAACGCATTTACAATCACGTCGCGGACATCGGAGCGATTACGACGGATGTCGCATTCGTGGTGGCAAACGCCCATGCCACGCGCCTGAAGGAAACGGTCGTCCGACTGAACGAGCGGCTCACCGGAAATCGATTGTTGCGTGGGATGGCGTGCATCGGAGGAGTGCGGTTTGATTGGCAACCTTCTCAAATTTCCGACCTGCAGCAATGGATGGCGGCGTTCGCTCCCGATTTCGAATCGCTCGTTCAACTGATCGCAAACTCCTCCTCGACACGAGACCGCCTCGAAGGCACGGGCATCCTGACGCCAAAGGTTGCGCGCGATCTGGGAATCGTCGGCATTGCCGGGCGAGCATCCGGGTTCAACCACGATCTGCGGCGCGACTTCCCGCACGCGGCCTACCGCGACATCAAATTTGAGGCGCCGCTTTACACCGCAGGCGACGTGTTGCACCGGATGCAAGTGCGCATCGATGAAGTCCGGCAGTCGCTCAATATTTTGCGGCAGATAACCAATTCGCTCCCGGCTGGGCCCATTCGAGCTCGGGTCGGGGAGATCCCGGCGGACAAAACGGCGCTTGGCTACGTCGAGGGATGGCGTGGAGAAATCTTCCATTGGATTCACACCGGTCCGAATAACCAGCTTCTCCGCTGCAAAATCAAAGATCCTTCGCTGCAAAATTGGCCTGCGTTGAGCGAGGCCATTCTCGGGAATATCATTCCGGATTTTCCGGTCGTGAACAAAAGCTTTAACCTGTCGTATTCCGGCACAGACCGCTGATTATGTTCGAAATTTTACGCAAAAGTTTAGCGATCGGCGTCGTCACCAGCGATTATCCCGCCAGTGCGCCAGACATCTCGGAGATGGCGCGCGGCCGGCCCGAGATCAATTTCAGCGCCTGGACCGATGCGCGAGAGGCAGCGGCGGCCTGCCCCACCCAAGCGATCGCCTCCTCGCAAGAAAACGGCCGGCGAACCGTTGAGCTCGATTTGGGCAAATGCATTTTCTGCGGGCTCTGCGCCGAAGCGGATCGCAACATTCGGCTGTTGCCAAACGCGGCAGGACCATTCGCGTATCGGAGCCGTCCCGAGATGAAGACGACTGCTGTTTACAGTTTGAATCCCGATGGCACGCACAAGAGTTTGATGGCGGTCAGCAACAACATTTCGGAAAAGAAGCTGGAGTTCGAACTCACCGCAGCACAAATCCAGAAGCAGGCGCGAAAAATCTTTGGCCGTTCGCTCCACATTCGGCAAGTCGATGCCGGTTCGTGCAACGGTTGTGAAATCGAAATCATCGCGCTCAACAATCCTGTTTACGATTTGGAGCGATTCGGAATTCATTTCGTCGCGTCGCCGCGGCACGCGGACATGCTCTTGGTCACGGGACCGGTCACGCGCAATATGGAACTGGCGCTCCGGAAAACCTACGAAGCGATGCCGGAACCGCGCTTTGTCGTGGCGGTGGGAGCGTGCGGTTGCAGCGGTGGAATTTTTGGGAGGAATTACGCAACAGTCGGCCCAGTCGACGCCGTGCTGCCGGTGGATGTTTATGTGCCGGGTTGCCCTCCCAACCCGCATGCGTTGCTCTGCGGGATTTTAACCGCGATCGGCCGGTGGCCGCGCCCGAAGACACCTTAAAATTAGCCACTACTCAGGCAATCCAATCCCCGTCCGGCCTGAATCCGTGGGGAGATCCCGCGCGCCGAAAACCTCCCCACAGATTCAGAACAACAGGAATTAGAAGAGGGGGCTGCCAGCGAAAAGGTCACCTCGAAATTGCCACAGCCAAAACAAAACTCATCGCCAGCCGTTTGCCCTTCATGGAAAGCCATGAAGAATCTACTCAAGCCTTCGGCGACTGGCATTCCCAGCTCGCGTCCTTTTCTTTGGATGCGATTTCGTTTGCGCCACAACTTCTCTAACCCAACCCAGGCTCCGCTCGATCATCGGCCCGCCCTGCCCTTCGCACTCGATGCTGAGCACGCCATCCCAGCCGGTTTTGGCCAGCAATTCCAAACAGCGCCGAATATTCCCGCCATTGACGCCTTCCCCAATGGCGCAATGACTGACAGCGATGCCGGTTAAATCACCACGGGCCGCAGCTGCCAGCGTCGGGCTCACGTCTTTGATGTGCACGTGGCTGACTTTGCTTTTGAATTGGTCGAGGAACGCAACCGGATCCTGCCCCGCAATGAACGTGTTGCCAGTATCCATGTTCAGCCGCAGAAAGGGCGAATCGACGAACCCGAGCATCTCCGCCATGAATTGGGGTTTGGTCGTAAAGTAACCATGCGGCTCAATGTTGATCGTGATTCCATAAGCCTCCGCGATTGGCACAACTTTCTGATAACAGCGCCGCATCAACTCGAGCGCTTGGCGTTCCGTCAGCCCGGCGGGTTTGTGCCGGTCATCCGTCGTGTCGATGCGCGGGCAACCCGCCAGCTTGGCCCAGCGAATGGTGTGCAGGATGTATTCGACGCCGAGTGTTTGGCCTTCCGGCAGTGACAGCGGAAAAGCCGCATCGATCTGCGAAAATTCAATTCCGTAACGATCCATCTTTCGGCGGAGCTCGAGCGGGTCTTCCCAAAGCGCGATGTGCGGTTGGTACCCGAGCCCGTGAATCCAGCTCACTCCGTCGATGGCGCCGCATTCAATGAACCGAATTCGATTGCGCTTGGCCCAGCCGAGGCATTGCTCGAAATTCCAGTAGCTGCTGTTGAAAGCGTCCGTGTGAAACCCGATTTGGAACATAGTGGTTCGAGGCGATCAATGCTGGGTTGTTTTCAATGTGAGGAGGAATCGGACGAGATCAGCCACTTCCGCAGGGCTCATCGCCTTTTCCATGTCTTCCGGCATGAGCGACACCGTGGACGGAACCCGCGCCAAGACTTCCGCCGCCGTTACGGAAACCGATTCGCCAGGCCCAGTCTGCACGAGCAAGTCGCGCCCTTTGCTCTCGACGAACCCCGTCCATAGCCGGTCTTTCGTCGCGCTGATTGTCTCCGGCTGAAAACCTGTCTTGAGCACATGGCTGGGAAAAAGAATCGACTCCACGAGATAGGCCGGTTGCGCTGTGCTTCCTATCCCAGCGAGGTTCGGTCCGAAACTTTTCGCATCGGTCTCAGCGCTGTGGCATTTCGAGCATTGCAAGCGCGAGCCCATGAAAGCCCATTGCCCGAGCAGCGGCGACCCGGCCGGAACGCCACGCAAAATCAATTCGGCCAGATTTGACTTGTCCGCTGGACTGTTCGACAGGGACGCCAGCAGTTCGCTGTCGCGGATGGCAAAGCTTTGCAGGGTGAGGCGAATGTCCTCGGCCAACTCCGGACGAGCACAGGCCCAGTTGAGAGAGCTTTCAACAACCTTGCCTTTCAGCGCGGCGGGACGTTCGGCCGCGCGCAAGGCTCGGAGCGCAGCCAAAGATATTTCTGGCGAGCTGTGTTCGATCCATCCCAACCAATCGGAGTCGTCCACCCCGTTCGAGAGATTGCCGAGCACAAAAATCGCGCCGACCTTTACAGACCTCGTTTTGTCCATTCGCGCGAGTCGCAGGAGCACCGGAGCGAGCGACTGCTGGACTTTACTCCCGGCCAGGAAGCAAACCTGCAAAGCCTTTTCCTGAATGGCCGGCTCGCGATCAACGAGGCACTCGCTGACAATCCGAGTTGGAAGGGCATCAACGTGTGTTCGCCCAAGAATTGTTAAAACGGCCAAGCGTTCGTCTCGTGACAGAACTCTGTTCGCGGTTTGATCGAGGCGAGTCATCTCAGCGGCGAAAGCCGCGGGGTCTTTCCGCGACAGCCAATCCAATTTTTCAGCGAAACCGGCCGGCGCCAATTCTTCCAGAGCACTTGGGAACTTTTCTTGAACCCCGGCGAATAACGGGAGCTGGTCAGCTCGGCTAATATCCAACGCGACTTCCGCGCCCAGGCGGCTGGGTCCGTTCGTCGAGTTCCACAATCTCACCATGGCCTCGGCATTCCCAAAGCGAGCCAGGGCAAACCCGATCTGATACGCGAGCCGGCGATCAAGCGGGCGATCCAACGCGGAAATCAAACTGTCGGTAATGGCTTGCGGCGTTTCTTGCGCAAGCGCCGCTTCAACCGAGACTTCAGCGCTCGGATCCGAAATGAGCGGCACGGTCGCCGCGGCAAGATTGCGACGTGAGATGCTAATTTCGCCGGAAGCCCGCGTTTTGTTTGGAAGACCAGCCAAGGTTTGCCCCGCGGCATCCCGAAGCTGCCGCAACGCATGAGCCCGCACGCGCGAATCGGGATGGTGCAAGCCGCGGAGCAGTCCGGCGGTGTCACCTCGGAGCGCCCAGATTGCTTCGGCAGCGGCGAGCGGCGTGCCCCGTTCCGCAATTTCGGTTAAATCGCGTTTGATCGCCGGGTTGTCGAGGTCAACGCTGCGGCGGGCGCTTTTCCGGACGAAATGGTTCGGATGCGCAAGTGCAGCGGCCAGAGAACGCCCCTCGGAATTTTGGAGGCCAGTGGGCCTTGCCTGCGGCGCGTGCGTGCAAATGATCTTTAAAATTCTCCCGGTCCGATCGTTTTCATCGTCTCGGCCGTGCCAATCCAAAACGTAAAGCCCGCCATCCGGGGCGAGGGCAATTTGCGTTGGTCGGAAGTGCGGGTCCGAACATTCCAAAAACGCGCCTGGTTTCAGCAGCTCACCGTTAGCGGCAGCGGCGTATCGGTAAACGGCGCGATTCTTTGAACCGTCACCGTGACTTCCCCAATTGCTAATAAGCATATTTGCGCCGAACTCTGCCGGAAACATCGACGAATAATAATGGAGGACCGACGTGTTCGCCCCGGCTGGCATTTCAAAGACAGGAGGAGAAAGCCGCTCACGTCCTGCCAGCCAATCGTAGGAAACGCGACGAGACGCATAGCCGTAATCGAGCCCGGGAATGATGTCAGCCAGAACATTCGGGCTCCCTTCGCCGTTGCTGATTTGCCAAATGTGCCCCCACGGATCGATCTCAAAAGCGAACGGCGCGCGAAATCCCTGCGCGATTAACTCCAGACCGGAACCGTCCATTTCACAACGCAAGAGCCCGCCACTTTGGCCGTGAAGCCGCAGCTGCGTTCCGTCGCTTCCCGTGAGCGTGACAGGCACGCTGCTCGGATGATCTCCGACGCTGAACCAGATCTTCCCATCCGGACCAATCTCGACGCGATACATTCCAAATGGATTCCACGGCGCCGCCGCGTCCTTGACCAGCGTGCGGCGGTGGACCAGTTGCCCATCTGGAGCAGAGTCGAACACGACCAATTCATTCAGGCAGGTCGCGAAAACTTTCGCGCCTCGAGCCGCAAGCCCCATGACCGGTTCGGGAAAATTCTCGGCCACAGTTTGGACGCGAATGGCCCGGCCATCGGCGCCGAGCTCAATTTTCTTAATCGGATTGCTCGGAGGTTGAAACGGCGAGCCATCACGGCCCCAGCGGTACGTGTGCGCTTCACTCACGTAGATCGTGCCGCTCTCACTCAGGGTCATCGAAATTGGATTGGCGAGGTCCGGTTCCGCTGCGATCAGCCGAACTTGGAAACCGTCCGGCAGTTTGAAGGTTGCTTCGATTTCGCGCGCGTTCGGCGTCAGCGCGGCCCCATTGGTCGAAGGGGCTGGCTCATATCCCGCAGCCCAAGCTGTCCCCCGCCGGATCATTTCAGCCGTTCCAAAAATATGAATGGCCCGGGCGTCATGCCCGAGTGGCGTATGGAACACGCGGCCTTTTCCGAACTGATGAACGAACGCCATCGGTTGATCCGTTCCCTTCACCTTGGAATGGGCCAAGGCGAGAACTTGAACCGGACGCGAACCCGCCAAACAAAAATAGAGTTCGTCATCGGTATCGAAGGCGGCGAGGCCGCGTGTGATCGGGTGATCGACCTTTTTGAATTCGACGCGAAACGGCCCTCGCGGGTCATGTGTATTCGTCCGATCCCAGACTTTGCCAGCCAGCGACGCGTAATCGGGCCAATTCGGAAACGCGCCGCACGCGAAGTGCACGACGGTCAACCCGCCGCCCGCCGTGACAAAGTTTTGCAGATTTGTCTTCGCGCGGTCGCTCGGATCGGGTTTCTCCCAATTGTTAAAGTTCAGCAGAACGGCTTTGAATTTTTCGAGATTGGCCGACTCGAGTTGGTACGGATCGCCCAGTATCTCGACGCGAATTCGTGGATCCTTTTCAAGTTCCTCTCGTAACGCGACAGAAGTCTTTTTCCAATCATGGGCCGGATGCTCCATGCCCGTGACGATCAAAACGCGAATCTCCTGGCTCGCTCGAGCAACCGGCGCGGCCATCCCTCGAGCGACGGAGAGCATCACGAAGAGAACCAAGCCAAGGCGCCAAATACGTAAGGAGGTCATGCGGCTCGTCCAGCTTCTGATCGAATCGAACGGCCAGCGTTGATAAAGATCAAAAGGAGCAACCGCGGACGGAGGAACAGCCATGGGCGTTTATTCACGCGAATGAAAAGATCCGCGCTCCGCCAGAGAAAATCTTTTCGTGTGTTCCGTGCTGCCAGCGCTGAGCCGCGCGAAGTCCAAGGCGAACACCGCTCGATGTTTGTCAAATCTCCGGCAAGCTGGAATTGCGATGGCCCTGTACACTTCCGACAGTTCGGAAGTTTTTCCCTTTTCCGGACGCCCGTGGCCGCAGATGGCATTCGTGGATCAGCTGAAGCTTTGCGGTAATTAGAATCTTTGAAAGGTTCAATCCAGGCGGAGGCAAGACTCGATTTCAAACGGAAGGAAACCAACGCCGGCAGGATGCTCCAAGCCGAATCCTGGAAAATCACAACGACCCCTTTTCGTGTGGTTCGTGTTTTTCGTGGTTGAATCTCTTCCTCGCTGTTCGGACAAAGCGGTCGACCACGAACCACACGAACGACACGAAAAAATGGGCTGATCCGTGGTTTTCTTTGTGAGGGAATTTTGAACAGGAGGCAACGCAGGAAACAGACTGACAAAATCCCGCCTCCGTTTTCTCTGTTGCCTCCTGTTCAATGCTTGAGCGAGCGCAGCAGAGAGATGATGTTGTCATCCCCAATGCTCGATCTGGCAAGTTCTCGGCCAATGACGCGGCAATGAATACCCCAAATCCGCAACCGGTCGCGTTGTTCGACCGGGATGTTTGACAGCCCTTTTGGAAATGGTCCGCCGCGCGGTCATGCACAGGAGCAAAACAGAAAGTGGAAAGTTCCGAGAAATCAACGATACACATCCCGGCGGTGGCGAATGGTCAGGAGATAGACTTCTTTTTTGAGAATATTGAATTGATAAAGAACGCGCCAATCACCCACTCGCAATTTGAACTCGGGCCGGCCTTGTAACCGTTCGTGGCGCCAAATATGAAGATTGTCATCGAGTTTCTCCACCTTTTCAACCACCCGCTGCCGCACTGACGCATCCAAACAGTCGAACTGCCGTTGAAACGTGCGAGATGGGACAATCATCGCGCGGCGTTCTTCGCGGCCTGCTTCAGTTCCTGCCAGTTCGCCACCACGCCTCGTTCGATTTCCTTTTTCGCGGCATTTAATTCAGGCCCAATTTCTTCCCGCAGCTCCAGGCCTTCATCCGGATCGAACGTCTCCTGCCACCAACGCGCCAGTTTCGCACGTTCCTCAGGTGAAAGACGCTCAATCGCCGATTCGATTTCTGCCAAGCGTGACATGTCAGAATCCTACTGTCCCGGCGGCTTGAGGTCAACGCCGCCTCGCGATGGCCGCGATGGCCGCGATGGGGCGATGGAACAATTCAGGATTCTGCCGCAACACCCGCGCTTTGCTGCGCCCTTTCGGGCTCTTTGGAATGCAGACAAAGTGAAGGTCAGTCCCAACCCGAATGGCAAAGCGAAGCTTCCGTTCCAGAACCGGACCCTGAAATAATCTAAGTTTCTTTGCCTGATTTTCGCTGCGCCGACGATTGAACATCCGGCATGAACCCCCTAGCAACACCCGTCCGGAAGCACGCAGTGCTCCTTCTCCTTGCAATCTTTGGGCTGACGAGTGCGGCCTACTGCCAAGTCAAGACATTCGTATTCACAACTGACAAGGCGGGCCCGGTGGAGGTCATCCTGGAATCGAGCACGGATATGAAGCACTCCTGGGAAAAAGCGGCGCTTGGCGCCTACGGCGCGATTGACACGAAACGATTCTTCCGCCTCAAAGCAATATTAAAGCAGCCGTGAGGGAGCCGCCCGAATCCAGGTTGGAGGCTGGTGTAGAGCCCACACGTCCGTCTAAAACCCGGTCTATCTCCTGTTCAAAAACGAACGATGCACCGCTTGGATCTTAAACAGCAGGCAACCCAAGAAACTGCCGGCGGAAATAATTTTTTTGAAAGATTCGGCGATTTCCCACGTATTCCCATGACGCCCCGTCGTAAGCGAAACTCAGCGCTGCTAAACCCGCTTATTTGACAGCCGTCACCTTTGGCTCAAAAGAGCGGAAACGATGCTTGACCGGCTTGAACGAGCGGATCAGCGTGCCTCATCCCATTCCAGCCGCGAGGCCGAAGCTGCCCGCCAGGCAAAAACAGCGTTGGGCCACGACACCAAGACCGTCCGCGTTCGTCTGTGTGCGCGGAGGTTCTAATTCGTCACGATTGGAAACACGCGCAAAACCAATTCATAAACCCCCATCCCATGAATAAATTCGTTCTCACGTTCATCGCGTTCACCTCTCTCGCCGCTCTTCCGGGTTGCGAAACCTCGCAGTCAGGTCAGAGCCAAACACCCAAACCTGCGCAGGATAAGCGGCCCATCGAGGAACGGCTCCATGCCGGCATGACCAAGGAGGAAGTTAAAACCGCTCTCGGCGAACCAACCGGAAGATCAGTCAACAGCAGCGGGTTCGAATCGTGGATCTATCGCGACACCGCCAAAGCATTCATTCCTTTCTACGCCATCGGCGGCGGCAAATTCCAAACCGTCACTATCAATTTCGACTCCGACGGCAAAGTCAAAGACTGGGCATCAAATAAAGAGGGGATTTATTGATATATCCAGCGAAGATGCACTTGCAGAATAAGCGAAGCACGTCAGCACCGCGATTGCCCGGGCGTGGCCAATGCCTTCTTGCGCTCGCGGAGCTATGCATCTATGTAATTGGTCACAGTGTAGATGCGTGCGTAACTGCTGATTTCAGCGTGGAGCATGTGCAGAATCGAGGATCGGAATCTCATTTTGCTTGGCGGTTCAGCTTCGGTGAGACTGGAAACCGCGGATTTTCCGACCTGGAACCGACCGAGTACGCGTCCCACCACGCGCGGCTTGGCGCGCTTCCGTGAAGGGGCTTCGCGCTACCTCAGCCTCCGTGCGGTAGGTTCGGGCCGATTCCGTATGGCGGTGAATTGGGCAAACCAGAAAAGACGATGAAGACAAAAGGAATCTCATGCACGGTGCTAGTTCTTATTCAAGCGCTCACGGTCGGGAACGCACAATCGTCGAACCGCGAATTCAATGCCATAAACAGCAGCAACCCGTACGGCCTAACTGATCTCGATTCAGACATTCGACCAGGCCTTTATGCGTATTGCCGTTGGGGAGTATTGCAAGATGCGACTCAGAATAATGACGCAACTCTACATTTTACCAGGCTCACGGCGGGATCAAATCAGCTAGAACTTGAATCGGAGCTCTTTCTATCCAGCGCCAAGGATAGCTTGAGGCTCCGGCAATTCAGCGATATGGCATCACGTACTTGGGTGGCAAGTGATGGCAACTTAGATGGCAGGCTGCTTATCCAGCAGTATGCGTCACTGACGGGCACGTTTCCACTATACCTAATGCGCAAGCTGCATTTCACGAATTCCATTTTCGTATTGTCCGAATCAGCACAACCGGTAGCACTCAATGCCGAGAACAAGAAGGTGGTTGTTCTCGTTCATGGCCGCAATCCCGATGGCAAGGCTTACGGCTACGACCGAGAATTTGCGGACTTGGTGTCGGCTCTTTACATCCAAATTCGAGGCACCGATTGGCGAATAGTGCTATACCGATGGGAGGCCGATGCGAATTCTGTAGCAAATCTATCGCCCGCCATTGATGGGACTGAATCAGCCGAAATCGGCCATCAACATGGTCAGCACTTGGGTGAACTATTGTCTCGCATCGTCCCCGGCGTTGAGAAAATTCACTTCATCGCCCATAGCGCTGGTTCATGGGTTGCGCGTTCGGCAACGAAGTATTTAATCCAGAACACAAGAGCAACGGTTCAGGTGACGTTGCTTGATCCGTTTATCCCAGGGGCAGTGAGCGGAATCAGTAGTTCTCTCACGCGACTGCGGATGGACGAAGTGGTCCAATTCAGCGGTTCTGGAGTGGTCTGGCAGGCAGAGAATTATTACTCGGATGATGGACCGGCCATTGCAGGAACTCAAGAAACGTTTGCTTGGGGAGATCGCGGCCTGAACCGCCTCGTCGGGCGGTCCACAGATGTCGTAATCCAACTGGGAGGCTATGGGGGACACAATGGGCCAATCTCCTTTTTTGCCGATATCGTTCTGACAACCGATGGGCAGCCGCCTTTGAACCCGAGCAAGCTGAATGATTTGGGGGACACAACTCTCTTAGGCTGGCGGCGTTCAATCTTTCAGCGCGAGCCAGTTTTCACGTCAATTACGCCGACGAGTCAGATTGTAAAGTCAGTCGGCGAGGACGTAACTTTGACGGCTCAAGCCTACACCCGAGCCGGGGACGACACTATCTCCTACCGGTGGCTCAAAGACGGCCAACCCCTCAGTGACCAGGCTGGCCATGTCAGCGGCAGTATGAACTCTACCAGCCTCTTAATAAGTAATCTCGGTTCGTCCGATGCAGGAGAGTACAAATTGCGGGCAACAACTTACGGGGTCCTGGTCAGCGATAGTCCTGCCAGCGTTTTGAAGATTAGCGGAAGTGGCGGCATCCCGGCGACGCATACTTTAACAATTTCCTCACTGAACCCCAACACGGGGGTTTTTGTCTATGTCAGTCCTAACAGTAACGAGAATTTGGCCGACGGAACCACTGTTTTCAGCCGGAACTTTGATCACAACGTTACCGTGACACTTGTCGCGCCAAAAACGGTGGGCAGTAATCAATTTACGGAGTGGCAAAAGGATGGAACGGATGCCGGAAACAACACGACCGTGGTTGTCATGATGGACGCAGATCATGAAATGAAGGCGGTGTATGGAAACGCCCCGGCCACACTTCCAACAGTCACGGTGGCGGCATCGGTTGCAAGCGCAGCCGAACAGGGAAATTCACAAGGTCAGTTTAACATTTCGCGGACGGGCGCAACAGCAGCGCCCCTAACTGTGCGCTACTCAGTCGGCGGAACAGCGGACAATGGTGTTGACTTCACTGCGCTGAGTGGACTTGTCACGCTTCCTTCAGGATCAATTTCAGCAGATATTGGTGTCGTCCCTATTGACGACAATGCGGTTGAAAGCGCTGAGACAGTGATTCTCACGCTAGCCGCCGATCCCGCGTACTCAATTGGTTCTCCGAGTTCAGCAACGGTGACGATTGCTGACAATGATTCCCCGACCCCGCCGAGCGTGACGACGGCTGCAGCAAGGGCCACCACGAGCACCGCTGCACTGGCGGCCGCCGTGAATCCCAACGGTTCTCCGACTACGACTTGGTTTGAATGGGGAACGAGCTCGACGCTGACATCTTACGATACCACTCCGGCTGGGCAAATCGGTTCTGGAACGGCACCACTCAACCTAAATGCCGATTTAGCAAATCTGACTTCGGGGACGGTGTACTATTTTCGGGCTGTCGCATCGAGCGCTGCAGGCATCGTCAGGGGCACGATTCTGACCTTCACGACGACAACTGTGGCCAGCAGCGGCTCAATCAGAGTCAGCATTGTTCCGCAAGCCGCAACCGACGCTGGAGCACAATGGAAACTTACGAGCGAGAGCGCTTGGCGAAACAGCGGGGCCATTGTATCGGGTCTTGCACTAGGTACATACAGCATTGAATTTAAGACAATTAGCGGATGGACAACGCCTGTAAACAAACAAGTGGCCATCTCCTCGGGTCAACCAGAAATCTGGATCAACAGCGACCTGTACGTCCTGCAACCGATTGAACCTCTTTTTAATAACTTTCGGGGCATCGCTTACGGAAATAACACGTTCGTGGTAACAGGAGGTGGCGTTGTAACGACTCCTGATGGGATTAGTTGGACGCGCCCGCCGCTTCCTCCACGGCTTGAAGAGGTCGCATTCGTGAACAATCTTTTTATTGCCACGACCGCCCCCTCCACCGGGGCCATAATGACATCACCTGACGGGATCGCCTGGACAACAACGTACGCTGATTCCAGCTCAACGCTCGGTGAGATAACATACGGCAACGGCACTTTCGTTTTGATTCGAAATTACCGTAATGTGATGATTTCGCGCGACGGATTCAGTTGGACAACCCACAGCTTTGGGATTGTCGATATTTACTTTAGGAGTGTGACGTACGCGAATGGTCAGTTTGTGGCCGTTGGTGACAATAGTTGGATTGCAACATCGCCAGATGGGATTGCTTGGACTCCCCGGTTTCAGGGCTCTATTGGTTCCAGTCTTTATGCAGTGGCTGAGGGCAATAACCGTCTCGTTGCAGTGGGATATGGAGACGTCGTAACCTCGCCGGACGGCGTCAATTGGACACGAGGGACGCTCCCTAGTGCCGCTTTTTTCTCTGGCCTTGCCTTTGCCAACAACGTTTTCGTCGCAGTCGGCAGCGAGGGCACTTTCGTCACTTCACCCGACGGACTCAATTGGACCGCACGCAAGGCGGGAACCACGGAGCAGCTCACGACCGTCGCATATGGTAACAGCAGATTCGTAGCAGCAGGCAATTCAGGCGCGCTCCTTCCGCTCGGAAACTCGTTTCCTTCGTTGATTGTTATGCAACCCCAGAACTACACGGGCCAAATTGGGGAGAATGTTACGTTCGCAGTGGGGGCGACCGGTCCGGGTGTATTGACGTATCAATGGCAAAAGAGTGGTGTGGAGCTCTTAAATCAAAACAGTGCGGTTTTGACGCTGAATAATGTCGGTGCGGCCGACGCCGCCGAGTATTCCGTTAGAGTCACCAGTGGTGACGCCATCGCAATAAGCCAACCGGCTACACTGACCGTGACGCCGCCGTCGGCCACACGGATCATTTCCTTGAGCGGGGATTTGGCCTTCGGCAGCGTGATTTTAGGAAGGTCCGTACAGCGCACCTTGACGATTAGCAACACCGGCAACGCTACGCTGACGGTCAGCAGCATCAGCTATCCGAGCGGGTTCAGCGGCGACTGGTCAGGCGCTATTGCCGCCGGGGCCTCGCAAACAGTGATGGTGACGTTCTCCCCAAGCGCGGAGACAGGCTATGGTGGCAACTTGGCGGTGAACTCAGATAAAACCGATGGCATCGAAACCACAGCCATCTCTGGGACGGGAATTCCCGTGACGTACACGGTCACGCCCGTTCCGACAGCCAACGGCACCATCAATCCGAGCACGCCACAGACGGTGCATAGTGGCGGCACCATTCCCTTTAGCGCGGTTCCTGCTGTTGGCTATGTCGTCGATCAATGGCTGGTAAACGGAATATCGGAGCAGACTGGGGGCAACGCTTACACGCTGAGCAACGTCACTGCCGACAAGACCGTGCAAGTGACATTCAAAGTTGCGCCAACTTTGGCGTCTGGTCCGTCCGTGATCGGGACTCCTTTGTTCGGAAGTTCGGTCTCCCCGGCGGCTACAGTTACCATACGATATACGCAATCCTCAAATGGCGGAAACCGGGCGCTTTTCGTGATACCGGCTGTTAACTGTTGTAACGTCAGGCCGACGAGTGTGACTTATCAAGGATTGCCCCTTACTGAGGTCAGTTACATGAGTGGACGGGAGCGAAGCAACGGAAGCCTGTGGGCTCTCGTCAATCCTCCCACCGGAGCTAACGACCTCATCATCACGTATGCGTCTCCGCAGTATATCGACTACGCGGTCTTTTCTTTGCAAGACGTGGACGGGACCACGGTTGCAGATGCCTCCGGACTGGCTGGCACGCATCAAACATCTTCCATCTCGACGGAGATCACACCCCAACAAAACAACAGCTTTGTAGTAGCATGGCTTGTATGGGCGGCAACAACTCACCCGGTTCCCGATGACGGCCAAACTTCAATCGGCGAACAGTCCTCCGGGGATTTAGGGTTGAGCATCAGCTACAGATCTCAACAACCAGCGGCTCCGACTAAATTGGGATACAACTGGTCGAATGGGAATGGGAACGCCGACCTGTATGTGGCTGCGATCCGCTATCAACAAGCTGCTATTACGAAGAATCGTGTTTCCGGGAAGGTAAGGTACTATTCCGGCAGCCGCGCGGTGCCGGGGGTTGCGATCAATCCGGGCGCGACTGGGGTTGCCCAAGTGAGCACGGCGAGCGATGGATCGTTCGAGTTCAACTTGGATACTGGCACTGATTACACGCTGACACCGGCGAAGGACGCCGATGCCTCTGCCGCTGACGGGCTTTCGACCTTTGATATTTCGCTGGTTCGACGGCATATCCTGCGCAAAGGCGATTTGACTTCTGCCTATGCCGTTTTGGCGGCGGATGTCGATGGAGATGGCAGCGTTTCGACGTTCGACATTTCGTTGATCCGGCGGGTCGTGTTGAGGAAGGCGACGACATTTCCTGGGCCAATATGGAAATTCGTTCGATCAGACCAGAGCTTCGCGGATCTTCGGCAACCCTGGAATTACGACAAAACCCGAAGAATAGCTGGATTGTCGACGGAAATGCTGGACCTGGACTTCTTTGCAATCAAAGCCGGTGATGTCGATGGAAATTGGTCACCCTCTGTTGGTCCGCAAGGAGGCGGACGGATCGGGCGCCATTCTGGAGACATTAGCCTTCTGAGCGAGAACGGTGAACCGACCGTGCGTCTGCGTGTGGAAATGCCGGTGAGTCTGCCGGGCGGACTGCTGAGTGTGCCGCTCAGCGGCGTCGGGTTTGGAAGAGTGACCAGCTTGCAGTTCACGCTGGAATGGGACCCGCAAGTTCTGGAGTTCATTCGAGTTCGGACGATGGGCTTACCAGGGCTCGATACTGAAAATGTTAATTTGGACCGGGTCAGTGGCGGAAAGCTGATGCTTTCCTGGGATGATCCGAACATCGAGGGTGTGAGTTTACCGGACCAGTCAACCCTCTTTGCGCTCGAGTTCAGGGCGCTGGCGGGCGGGGGCGAATCGCCGGTTGGTTTTGTGGAGGGGCCTGTTGGCCACGAAGTGTCGGTGGATGGCATGCTGGCGGCGCTTCGGACAGAGAACGCGTTTATTCGAGTTGATCCTTCTGTGTCGGGTCCACGCATCTGCTCGGTCACGATCAATCCTGAAGGGACCATCGCGATTTTCATTCCGACCGTCGATGGACAGACTTATGTGTTGGAAAGCACTGAGAGGTTGGAGTCCGCTGTATGGCAGAACGTGATGGAAACGAGCGGGGATGGAACCACCAAGGCCTTGAGCGATAATCCCACCACAAGCAAACAGCGCTTTTATCGGGTTCGTGTTCAACCGGAATAACAAAGCCATGAAAACATTTCTATTCGCCTTGCTAAATTTTGTTTTGGTTGGAACATCGTCCGAACTCCTCGCCGTTAATTTTTCGGCGGGAACTGCAAAGGTAATTCCAGGAGGGACTGCCTCGATCCCAATCACTGTATCCGGATTTTCGGGAGTGACCAGTCTTCAATTTAGTCTGCAGTGGAACTCGGCCGTCCTGCAATACGTTGGAACAGGAGACTATGGATTGAGTCAATTGGGGTCCGGCAATTTTGACACGGCTTCTTCAAATCAGGGCCAGATAGCCATTTCTTGGGAAGACCCAAACGCTGAAGGTGTGACTCTTCCTGATGGTTCGACTATTTTCAGTCTGCAACTGAAGGCGGTCGGCTCGAACGGGTCGAGTTCGCCAGTGAGCTTTTCTGGAACGCCTCTTTCACAGCAAGTCGCGGTCAATTTCATACTCGTGAGTTTCAATTCTCAATCGGGGACCGTCACGATTGAAAAGCCGAAACCCATCATCACCTGGAGCAACCCTGCGGCCATAACATACGGGACCGCCTTAGCGTTAGGTTCACAATTGAACGCTGTCGCTTACACACCCGATGGCACGACAGTTTTAACTGGAGATTATACATACAATCCCTCTGCCGGAGCAATTCTTGGCGCGAGCAACAATCAGACTCTCTCTGTAACATTTACTCCGTCAGATACAGCTAACTACGATACCGCTACAAAAACAGTGACCGTGACGGTTAACCCCGCCACTCTTACTGTTCGCCCGGATGACAAGCAGAGGACCTACGCGGCAGCGAATCCTGCGCTGACGTTTAGTTACAGTGGTTTTGTCAATGGGGAGAGTGCGAGCGTATTAAGCGGCAGTCCGAGCTTGAGCACGGCAGCAACGCAGAGCAGCGGCGTGAGCGATTATCCGATTACGGTGAGCCAAGGGACGCTGACCGCGGCCAATTACACGTTCAGTATGGCCAACGGGACTTTGACGGTAAGTCCGGCGGTGCTGACGGTCACCGCCGAGGACAAGAGCCGGAGCTATGGAGGAGCCAATCCGACCTTTACGGCGAGCTACAGTGGGTTTGTTAACGGGGAGAGTTCGAGTGTGTTGACGGGGACAGCAGCGTTGACCACAACGGCCACGGCTGGGAGTTCGGTGGGCAATTATCCGATCAGCGCTTCAGCGGGGACGTTGAGCGCGGCCAATTACACCTTCAGTTTCAGCAACGGAACGTTGACGGTGACGCCGGTCCCACTGGTGGTGAGTGCGGACAACAAGAGCCGGAGCTATGGAGCGGCTAATCCGGTGTTGACAGCCAGCTACAATGGGTTTGTTAACGGAGACACCACAACGGTGTTGAGCGGGAGTGCCAGTTTGAGCACGTCGGCTGGGCCGAGCAGCGGGCTGGGAACGTATCCGATCACAGCGAGTGCGGGCTCATTGAGCGCAGCAAACTACACATTCAGTTTTGCCAACGGGAGTCTGACAGTAAGTCCAGCGTTGCTGACGGTGAGCGCCGACAACAAGACCCGGATTTACGGGGCAGCGAATCCTGCGCTGACGTTTAGTTATAGTGGTTTTGTCAATGGGGAGAGTGCGAGTGTATTGAGCGGCAGTCCGAGCTTGAGCACGACAGCAACGCAGAGCAGCGGCGTGGGCGATTATCCAATCACGGTGAGCCAAGGGACGCTGAACGCGGCCAATTACACGTTCAATCTGGCCAACGGGACCTTGACGGTAAGTCCAGCGGTGCTGACCGTGACCGCGGAGGACAAGAGCCGGAGCTATGGAGGAGCCAATCCGACCTTTACAGCGAGCTACACTGGGTTCGTCAATGGCGAGAGTTCGAGCGTGTTGACGGGCACACCAGCGTTGAGCACTGTAGCCGCCGCTGGGAGTCCGGTGGGCAATTATCCGATCAGCGCTTCAGCGGGGACGTTGAGCGCGGCCAATTACACGCTCAATTTCAGCAACGGGACGCTGGCGGTGACGCCGGTCCCACTGGTGGTGAGTGCGGACAACAAGAGCCGGAGCTATGGAGCGGCTAATCCGGTGTTCACGGTCAGTTACAGTGGGTTTGTGAACGGAGAGACGGCAGCGGTGTTGAGCGGGAGTGCCAGTTTGAGCACGTCGGCTGGGCCAACCAGCGGGCTGGGAACGTATCCGATCACAGCGAGCGCGGGCACATTGAGCGCAGTCAACTACACCTTCAGTTTTGCCAACGGGAGCCTGACAGTAAGTCCGGCGTTGCTGACAGTGAGCGCCGACAACAAGAGCCGGATTTACGGGGCAGCGAATCCTGCGCTGACATTTAGTTACAGTGGTTTTGTCAACGGGGAGAGTGCAAGTGCAGTGAGTGGCAGTCCGAATTTGAGCACGGCAGCAACGCAGAGCAGCGGTGCTGGCAGTTATCCAATTA
>Ga0082335_1004135_pt1 | contig 22436 bp, 18 predicted proteins | sample Subgrocontami58m_FD_72375 | JGI IMG/M metagenome (GOLD analysis project Ga0082335, IMG submission 72375) | Subsurface groundwater microbial communities from S. Glens Falls, New York, USA - GMW37 contaminated, 5.8 m (SPADES assembly) (version 2) ...
TGAATCAAGTGTGGGGAACGTTGAACCGGCCGTAAGGCCGACTGTGTACGACCCTGCCGCAAGAGGCTGCCCAACGATATAGCTGAAGACTTTCGGCGGGGCAGTGGCGCCGGGCGGGGTGCCCGATCCGCCAAAGGGGAGTGTGCCGGAGTTGTTCGTCGCGGCAAGGTCTTGCGCTCCAATGTAATAATCCACAATTGTACCTGCCGCTTGCCCCGGTACTGTCCAATAATACGTTTTCGTTATTGCGTTTACCGAGTCAGTCGCGAGCGCGTTATATGTTGTTGCGCTCCGCAGCTTCCACATCAGGCGCGGCGCGTTTGCACCCGTTGCAACACCCGATGTGTCGCTGATGACGGCGCTTGCGAAGCGGCCAGTCGTGAGTGGTGAGTCGCTCACTTTCGTGTGCACAATATTCGGTGGAACAATTTCGTTCGCCTCGATCACTAACGACCATTGTACGATCGTGCCGCTGTCGCCTGCGAATCCATCAACGATGGTGAGAATCCAGTTGCCCGCCGGCATTGAAGCGCCTTGGAAGCGCGTAAGATTGCTGTCGGGGATCCAGAATCCTGTGTACGGACTGTCTACGGTGGCAGCCGTGCTGATGCGGCGATACGCGAAATCCGTAAAGGCTGTGCCGATGAAATTATCATTGGACCCGCCTCGACGAACACAGAATGATGAAATCAAACCATTCGGCGACGTGAGACTGAAAGTCATATCGCTGTTGTATGTGTGAAGAATCGTGTCAAGACGAACAGAGACATAATTCAAGTTCGTCAATGCCGGCGTCGCGAGCGTATCGCGAACAGTGCCTATCTCCGGGATTCTTGAACCCGGTCGGCGCGTGTACACGACCGCCGATTGCGATGCGCCGCCATACACGTGTTTGTACCTGCCCGCCTGCTCTTGCTTGATTGCTTGTAACTCGGCAGCAGTTAGGCTGCGCTGTTGTGCTTTTTCCTTCGCCTCGATCTCCTTCTTCGTCTGTTCGCCTGCCGCGAATAATGGCTGGGCGATCAGACTCAACACAAGCACTACAGGGAAGAACAACGTCTTCCATTTTGTACTTCGTTGTTGCATAGATCCTCCTTGGTTTGGTGAATAGGATGAAGAATGGATTAAGTATGATGGTTGATTTGGTGAAACGACATTGAGTGAAAATTCTAACGACAGATCACTTTATTAACTGATGCTACGCAAACCAATCAAAACCAAAAATTCTGTAGGGACATCGGCTTGCCCTGTCCCATCTGAGCGTTACCTCTGCCTCGGTTTCTGTGCAGTTCAAGGTTAGGACGGGGCAAGCCCACGTCCCTACAAAAATGAATAATGCATTTTGCGTAACAACAGTTATTAAGTCGAGTATCACGACCAATTGTTTACCGATGAACGCGTTGTCCAACGTAACACTTAGAATTTGAGACCCTTGGTGACGACCAAATGCGCCAGAGATTATTGAATCTGAGATGGATAATCGGAATGTGAACGCCGGTGCCCTGCTACCGGCGAGATAATAACTTACTGATGTTACGCAAACACATGAATTTGACGCAACCCCCAACTGCTATTGAACTCCTACGGAGTTCCTTTGATGGAGGTGTAAAACATTTTACAAATATTTTGCTCCTACGGAGCAACCGCTTTTCTCGAATCCCATAGGGATTCTATATTTGTAACCTTCGTTCACGAACAACCAACACAAAACTCCGTTAGGAGTTTAATGTGTTCCGTATGAACGAAAATGTGTCAATTGCAACATTGACGGCTTGCGTAACATCAGTAACTAATATGAAAGTAAAAAAGGTATGGGAGATTGTCAAGACCCTTTTTTGGCTGAAACAAAATAAAAAACGTCCCCCCGATGTTGCCATCGGGAGGCGTCTCTCAATTCTGAGGAGCGAATCCGCCGAAGGCGGAAGAGCGACGAAGAATCCCTCGTTGTTCTACTGGGAGAGAGATTCTTCGCTTCGCTCAGAATGTACGCTTACTTCAACAGAATGAGCTTCTTCAGACTGTTGAACCTATCGCCGGATACGCCTGTTGCCTCGAAGCGGTAGAAATACATACCGGTGGCAACTTGCGATCCAGCGTTGTTTCTGCCGCTCCACACAACAGTGTGGAATGCTGCCGGCATATCACCCTGCGCCAACGTCGCAATTTCTTGACCGAGCAAGTTGTAAATCTTCAGGCTTACAGTTGCCTGCTCAGGCAATGCAAAGCGAATCGTTGTCGAGGGGTTGAACGGATTCGGGAAGTTCTGATCCAACGCGTAGACGGTCGGAATTTCAGAAGCGCCGTTCGCAACACCAGTCGGGATACGGCGATAGCGGACGATTTTGCCGCTTGCGCCAACAGCCCAGCCGTACGTGCTGCCGGCAACCGGGCTTGTCATATTGATCGCCCACAACGAAGTTGTACCCGTGTAACCGTTATTCGCTGCTGCAGTCCACGCCGTGCCATGGTCGCTGGTGTAGTACACGTTGGTACCGGAGGTTACCCAGAATTCTGTAGCGGATACACCACCAGCACCCGTCACCTGGCCTATGCCTGCCGCAGTTGCAGCCGCCCAGGACGTACCGCCATCCGTTGAACGGCTGGTTTTGCCTGGCGCTTCAAAGCCCGTCATGCCAAGCGCTGTGCTGTTGAAGTGAAGCCCATAGCTGTTCGCCGCTGTGCCGGTTGAAGCCGAGTTCCATGTTCCACCAAGGTCTGTCGAGCGATAGACCTTGCTCGAGTTGGTGCCAAACCACATGGTGTTGCCGAAGAGTTGGAACGAGTTATTCCAACCGGCTTCGGTTCCGACTTGCGTCGGTTCCGTTGTCATGCGAGCCCATGTTGTACCGCCGTCAGTGGTTTTGAGTACGACCCACTTGCCGCCAACCGGGTCACCCATTGCGTAACCTTCAGTGGCAGTCCTCATCTGCATACCATCAATGAAGCCGCCGGCAAGCGTGTACACTTGCGTCCACAATGTGCCGCCGTTGGTGGTCTTGTAGATGAATGTTGCAGTAGGTGAAGTTGTCACGAGTGCAAAGTTTGCATCGAGAGCTTCGATAGCGTACACATCAGCAGTACCGATTGCGCCGCCGCCAACAGAGGTCCAGTTTGTTCCGCCGTTGGTTGTGCGGAGAACCACGCCGCCGGCAGCTGCTGCCCATGCAACGTTATTGTTGACTGCTTTCACGCTGTAGAGTGTTGCCGTTGAACCGCTCGTCTGAACGACCCAGCTTGTGTCGCCAACAGGAGGTGCAACGCGGATGGTGAACGATGCATCGCTGGTATCGCCAGGAGTGCCGGTTAATTTTCTCAAGATACGCACGAAGCAATCTGTTGATGGTGTGTTCGGAATTGTCCAGCTATATGTTCCTAACGGGTTATCAAAACTGCTTCCTTCAATCGGACGAACCATACCCTTCGGATGAATCCATGGTGAAGGTCGGGCAGGAACCGATATGATGTTTGTGTATGTTCCGGTCCTTCCGGTTGTTGAATACGAAATGGTGACCGTGTCAACAAGAGTCTGGTTCCAAGCAATGTTGTAAGCCTGTCCGATATTCCACAGCTCGCCGCCGTTCGGTACTGTTACCCGGACGAACGGAGTCGGACCGCCGGTAACCTCCAAACGTACTGCCACTGTAGCTACATCGGGCGTATTTCCCGTAATGCGTTCACGTCCAATGTACACACCGGCAGGCAAGTTCGGTACAATGCGGAGCTGCACTTGCTGGCTGTCGCCCGGAGCTATCACACCGCTGGTGCGGTTGGTGGAGAGCCACGGTATGAGATCGCTGGAGATAAGAACTGCAAAATTGTTGCGCACATAATTGGAGTTGAAGCACGTCTGCAGCGCAATCGTGCCGCCAGCATTCTCAACGCCGATAGTCGAGGAGTTGAGCGTGCCTTGCATGTTCCTATACTGATAGAGCATAGAGCCGTCGCTCTTGATGATCGCCTGGAAGGTGTAGGTACCAGGCTCCGATGTGCCGAAGTGGGGCACGCTGTCGTACTCCACGATGAAGCGGCTGTTGGCAGCATCATAATAATAGTACACAGCACCGCTGGTTCTCAGGTCCAAATCATCCCAGTACGGATAGATGACATTGTTCGGTTCTACAGCAGTCGGGATGGGTGAATTGACGTACTGAGTATTGGTCGAGGCAGCATCAAAGCTCAGCCAGCCATTGGTGCAGACCTTCAACTGTGAGTACGATGTACCATAGAAGCTGAAGTTGAAGGGGAGCGGGATAACCACCGACCCGTCGTCCGGGTTACCGTTTGTCCAGGTCGTTATCTGTGTGCCAAGTGTGCGTATCTCCACCCAGTTATATACCGGTCCTCCGGGTGAGCCGCTGTCAATCCATCTGTAGCCGAAGGCATCCGGTCCGCCGCTGCTATCAGGAGATTCACCCGGCGTCGGATCAATTGCGTCCTTCCCAACAGTGGACGTTGACTGTTGTGTGGTGCTGCGCAGAATCGATGTTTCAGATCCGCTTGTCGGTCTGAGTGATTCGTTAATCGTATAGCGCAGTGTATCCGTTCCCGGGTTCCTGATTGTCATCGTCCTGCGCGTGGTATCGGGACTGAACGGAAGTGTCAGGGCGAATGAATCCGGTACGACGACGATACGCGCTCCTCCAACTACCGTCAATCGCATTGGAACACGGAGTGGAGAATGGTAAAGGTCATTGCTTGTGATAGTCAGATTCCCTGTGTACGTTCCCCCTAACAAACCGGCCGAATTGAATTGCACCGGAACGCGTCGAGTCGAATCCACAGGAACTGAGCCACTTGGTGGAGCTGCATTTGCCCATGTCGTTCCGGTTGATGACCAAGTCAATGCGAGAGTTCCTGAGTTCGTGAGACGCAGCGTGTCGAATGCAGTGTTGTTGCCGACTTGCAGAATTGCTCGAAGGGAATCGGTTGTTGTGGAAACCAACGGCGTCGGAGCGGAGATAATAAATGTTGTATCGCTTTGGTCGCGCACCGTATTCAGGCTATCAATCCATGCAACCCTCACGCGAGCTTGCGTTGATGGCGTTGCGGGAATTATCCAGTTCAACAACCCGGTTGATGCCTGTACGTTGGCGTTGATTGTGGTCCACGATGTGCCGTTGTTTGTGGTGTATTCAACACGAACGGTGTCCACATCGCCAATACTTAGCCAGCGGATTTGCTTCGTCTGTCCCTGAATCCAGATCTCTCCGCCATTTGGCTGCAATACGGTTACCCTGTTCGGAACTACTTGTACGCGGATAGGAATAGTCCGTCGGTGAACCGGCGTACCGTTCGGACCTTGTCCAGTAACCGTGATGATGTAGTTGCCTTCAAGAACGTTGTTGGTTTTGATTTTCAGAATCAATGAATCGGGAACAGTCGAAAGCGAATCGCCGTTCGGGAACGTCAGCACGAACGGCGCTGCCGGAGTAACACTTGCGCTGAACTTCACACCGTAGGTGTACAGCTTTACTGCCGGCACTTTGATCACTGCCGTAGTGCTGTCGGTGAATTTCAATGTGTCTCGAATTGCTCGCGTCAGCAGGGCGAAGTCGGGGAAGTATGCCGTCATGCCGAGGTAGTTGGGGCTGGGTGCATTGCGGAAGTCCGTCCAAACTGCCATGGCAGCATATCGGTTTGATGTTATGGCATCGTAGTCTCCGCGATACGTGGGACCGGCTGCGCCAGATATGTTGATCTTAAACGTCCGGTTTGTGAGTCGTTGGTTCGGCGCGAAGGTTAAGCCGCCGTCGTCGGTGTATGTCGCATAGACGTCCATGCTATCGCTCGTTGGAACGCGGCGTGTGTCATAAAATTTGACGTACAATCTGCCTGTTTGTTTATCGCACCAGATTGCAGGGTGAAATTGAAAATTGTTTTGCGAGTTCGGATCGTCATTTACGATGGCCGCGGCAGACCATGTTGTACCTTGATCTGTCGAGTAACGAAGGAAGATGTCTGACTTGTTGCCGTTGCCCGACGGATTGTTTGAAGCGTACACGAGATAGAGTCGCCCGCGGTTCGGACCAAAGCTGTTGTCTGAGGCAATCATCGGATATGGACGGACGCGCATTCCCTGTACAGTCGAGCGTCCGCTCAGTTCTGTTCCGATAAGGTTCGAAAATTGGTTGGTCGGCTTTTGTGTGAACGTGACTCCGCCGTCGGTTGAAACATAGAACGTGTAAGTGCCTGCTGCGTTTGTTCCTGAATGTGTAACGACATAGACGCAGCCGCCGGAGACGTTGTTGCTGCCTGAAACATTTGGTCCAACAGCGACCATCATGCCGGGCAATGTTTGAGTGCTTGCAGTAAATGTATTTGTCCACGTTGCGCCGAAGTCGGTGCTTCGTGCAAACTTGCCCGGCGTCATAACCGTGTACACATAGTTTGCGTACGGACCCATCGTTTGGTCGCACGCAAGCCAATTCTTGTCGTTGCCGGCGATTGATGTCACTGCCGCTGTCCACGTTGCTCCGTTATCGGTTGAGCGGATGATTTTGCAGCCGACGGGCCCGCCGTACATCGTTTCATAATAGAGGTTGCCAAGACTATCGTACGCCGTCAACGGGTCACCCTGGGGGGATACTCCAAAGTTCGGTGCCGAGGCAGTCCAGTTCATTCCGTCGGTTGTTCCGAATGCACTGTTGGTGTTGAACGCGTTGAAGAACCACAAAGGGCTTAATGGGTTCGTGGACATATGTGGTTCAGCATTCGTCGTCCCGAGGTCAAAGTTGTCGAATCCATCCGGCGTCGTGATCACATTGATCGTGTTCGTGCCCGACGGCGGACCGAAGAACTCGGACCGAAGAGGAGGCGTGTCAAGGTTGGGGTTGTCCTGTGCATACGTCATCTGCACAACGAACAACAAGGCAAGCAGACACAATCCGCTTGCAAACAAACGGTATGCTCTACGCATGGTCTGTACTCCGTTTTTGTTGAATGATGAAATGGATTTGATGGGGGGATTTTCAGTTTAGAGAGAACTTCGTGCGGGACGGACAGCCAATCCCTCTTTTTGATAAGAAGAATAACAACCAGAAGCAAGAGCAAAGGACAGGTTTGTCCGTTAATTTTTTGTGGGTCAGTGTACTTTCAGGTCAGGGAAATTATGGGGTTGTGCCAAAGGAAGAGAGATGGTGCCGGAATAGGTTCGTTAAAGTGATGTAGTTCAAATGAGAAGCCTCTTGAATTCTCAGGAGGCTTTTGCATTACGGTAGAGACGTAGCAGTGCTACGTCTCTACGCGTGTTACTTCGTCAGCAGCATCTTCTTCGTCTCAACAAACTTCCCTGCGTTGAGCCGGTAGAAGTAAACACCGCTGGCGAGTCCGCCTGTTTCAAACTTCGCCGTGTATGTTCCCGGCGCAAGCTTCTCATTCGCCAGCGTTGCGACTTCACGGCCCAACGCATCAAACACTTTTAACGTTGTTGCTTCCGGCGTTGAAACGCCTGAAGGAATGCCGAACCGAATCGTTGTTGATGGGTTGAACGGGTTCGGATAGTTTTGATCGAGCGAGAATCTATCCGGAATGAGATCGAGGGCAGTAAGCTGTACCGATGATGTCCCGGTTCCTCGCCCGCGTAATGCAACAAACACCGTATCATCCGCCGGGTCCGGGTCGTTGGTGAAGATGCGGAGTGTTGCCGAATAGCTTATCGTCGAATCGAGAGGGGTGAAGATCACTCGAATCGTCGTTGAGTCGTTTGGCGCAAGCTTGACATTAGGCGTCAGCGTGCCGAACCGTCCGGGCGGCGTTACGTTCGATGTTGCGCGCAGCGTATCTGTTCCTGTGTTGCGTACTCGAACAGTGAGAGTATCCGTTCTCCCCAATCGCACTGCGCCGAAGTTCAAGGTGTCGCGCGGCGTTACAGTAATCTGTGCAATACCGACTACCGTCAATCGCATTGGCACACGGAGTGGTGAATGGTAAGGGTCATTGCTTGTGACTGTGAGATTTCCAAAGTACCTACCGCCTAACAAACCTGCAGAGTTGAACTGTACTGGAACACGGCGGGTCGAATCGACAGGAACAGAGCCGCTTGCCGGGCTTGCGTTCGCCCATGTCGTTCCGGTTGATGTCCAGGTTAATACAAGCGTTCCTGAATTCGTAAGGCGCAACGTATCGAACGTCGTGTTGCTGCCGGCTTGCAGAATTGCTCGCAGTGAATCGGTTGTTGTTGAGATCAAAGCAGATGGTCCGGAGATGGTGAACGTCGTATCGCTCTGATCACGAACCGTGTTCAGACTATCAACCCACGCAATTCTCACCCTCGCTTGTGTTGATAGCGTTGAAGGAACCGTCCAGCTCAACGATCCGGTTGCTGCCGGAACGCTGGCGCTGATTGTTGTCCATAATGTCCCATTGTTTGTGGTGTACTCAACACGAACATTGTTGACATCACCAGCTTTTCTCCACGTAATTTGTTTCAATTGTCCTTGTATCCAGACCTCACCGCCGTTTGGCTGAAGCACGGTGACAGCATTAGGAATGTATTGAACGCGAATTGGAATCGTTCGTCGATGAACAGGCGTACCGTCCGGACCTTGTCCAGTAACCGTGAAGGTGTAGTTGCCTTCAGGAACGTTGTTGGTTTTGATTTTCAATGTTACCGAATCAGGATATGCGGTGAGCGAATCTGTTCCTTGCCACGTCAAGACAAATGGTGCGGCAGGAGAAACTGTCGCAGAGAACTTCACGCTGCGCGTGTACAACTTCACCGCTGGCACTTTGATGATAACCGTTGTGCTGTCGGTGAATTTCAATGTATCTCGAATTGCTCGCGTCAGCATTGCAAAGTCGGGGAAATATGCCGTCATGCCGAGATAGCCGCCGTTACGGAAATCCGTCCACACCGCCATCGAGCTTACTACGTTCGACGTGATTGCATCATAATCTCCCTGATATGCCGGCGGTGTTCCACCGAGCGAAATTCGAAACGTTCTGTTTGTCAAGCGTTGGTTGGGTGCGAACGTTTGTCCACCATCGTCGGTATATGTAGCGTACACATCCATGCTATCGCTCGTAGGAACTCTGCGCGTATCGTACCATTTGATGTAGAGTCTTCCCGTTTGCTTGTCGCACCAAATTGCGGGGAAGAACTGGAAGTTGTTCTGCGAGCTCGGATCGTCGTTCACGATTGTTGCTGCAGACCATGTTGTTCCCTGGTCGGTTGAATAACGAAAGAAGATGTCGGATTTGTTGCCATTTCCTGCGGGATTGTTTGATGCGTACACAAGATGCAGGCGCCCGCGGTATGTGCCGAAACTGTTATCAGCAGCGATCATGGGATACGGTCGCGTGCGCATTCCACCAACCGTTGAGCGACCGCCGATTTCCGATCCGATATAGTTGCTAAACTGTGCGTTCGACATCTGAGAGAACGTTAGTCCGCCGTCGGTCGAACGATAAAAAGTGTACACGCTGGCACCATTTGAGCCTGAATTCGTCACGACATACACGCAGCCACCGGAAACGTTGTTGCCCCCAAGGACATTCGGTCCGACGGCGACCATCATACCAGGTAATACTTGTGTGTTCGGTGAGAATGTGTTTTGCCATGTTGTGCCGAAATCGGTGCTACGCGCAAAGTTGCCTGTACCTCCTCCCGCCGTCATCGTTGTATACACGTAGTTAGCATATGGTCCCATCGTTTGGTCACATGCAATCCAATTTTTGTCCCCACCGGCAATCGACGTTACTGACGCGGTCCAGGTTGCTCCATTATCTGTCGAGCGGATCACTTTGCATCCGGCGATCGGGCTGCCGTACATCGTTTCGTAATACAAATTGCCGAGACTGTCATAGGCAGTGACGGGATCGCCGCGAACCGTTGTTGCGAAGTTGGGCGACGATGCAGCCCAGTTTGTCCCATCTGTGGTGCGGAATGCGCTGTTTGTGTTGAACGCATTAAAGAACCAAAGGGTGTTCAGTGGGTTCGTCGCCATGTGTGGCTCGGCGTTCGTTGAGCCAAGGTCGAAATTGTCAAACCCATCCGGCGTTGTTATCACGTTGATGGTGTTTGTTCCCGAAGGAGGACCAAGATTTGGACGGGGAACAGGCGTGTCGTAGAGTGGGTTATCCTGCGCTTGCGTGAGTTGCGGAACAACGAAAAATGCAAGCAGGCACAATCCACTGACAAGCAATCGGTACGCGATACGCATGGTGTATACTCCGTTTTATGTTGGATAATGAATTGATGACGAGGGAAGATTATCAGGACAGAGAGAACTTATTGCGAGAAGCCGAACGAACCCCTTTCTTTAATAACAATAATTATTTGTAGATGCAAGAGCCGCGGGCAATCTCTTTATCGAAGTATATGAATCCGCCTGAACCTACAATTCGGGCTGTGAAAGCCACAACTCTTTCAACATTAGCAGGACCATAATGCCGTAACAAATAAACAGAGATGCCCCCGACACAATCACAAGCCAACTAAAATACGGCGACAGGTATCGGACGAGAGCGATGCCACCAAACGTTGTTATGATAGCAACAATGGGTTCCACGATGAGGAAGCGCTTCACTTTGTCTGAAACGATGGACGAGAAGTAGAACATGCCTCCAACAATAAAGAACACGAGCGTCAACGAGAGAATATGATTGTGCATGAAGACGAACATCTCGTTGGCGGACTTTGCGTACCTCGCTTCTGGTGCGATCTCAGTAGTCTCGTTGCCAACGAACTGTTCTTGTACTCCAGCCGAAGTGAACGAGGTCTGATGTTCGACGAAGAACAACCCGACTGCATAGCCCATTGTCATCACGACAAGAAATGTTGTGAGAAACAGCCTCAGTGTTGTATCTGCGTCGCGGAGGTGGAAGTTCATTTGGTAGACAATGTATTATGAGGAAGTCGAGCCTGAATAATGTGGAGCAACGCAAGCAGTTTCTTCACACCAAGTGTAATTGCCCTTGACGATATCGTTGCACCGGTGATGTTCTTGATCTCTCTGCCCGGCCGGAGTTCGTCGTTCGGTTGTTTGCCGAAGAATTGTTTCAGCCATGATGAGTTTTGTACCTCCCCGCCATACGGTTCTCGATACGCGAGTATTTCAATATCTTTCACGGCGAGTTGTTCATCAACAACAACACAATAGGTGATGAGCTGGTCTTTGCCCTTTACATTATCAACTATCGCATAGCCCAACGTTTTGTCTCCGTTCGATGCAACAAGAAGATGGAGCGTATCGCCGGCGAAATCCTGCTTCGTAAGGACCCGAAGAGAATCTTTCTCAAACGAGCGAAGTGATAGAGCTAGCGGCGATACCCGCGACGCTTCGCCAAATGCATCTTTCAGCAACGCTTCTGCCTGCTCTCTGTGCGTACGCCCGAATGATTGAGAAAGAACGAGTGCGCTCGACGCCAGAACGAGAGCGATGTTTCTAATTGAAGTAATAGCCAATGCCAAGATTAAGTTGTTTCGTGTTCTTGTTTGTGCCGCTGTTCAGCTCATTATTCAAGAATGTGTAATCAAACTTACACGCGGTGTTGTACGTCGGCTTGTACGTCAAGCCGAGCACAACGTCGTTCCGATTGAATTGCGACTGCACAGCAAAGCCCGTCGTTGCAGCTTGCGTATTGTATTTTTCATAGCGCGCAAAGAAATGAAGCTCTTGTTCGGATTCAGGACAGATGAGCGGCAGGAAGTTGTACGCTCCCTCGATGTAGTAACCGAAGATTTTGTCGGCGACATTTTTTTTGATTTTTGCATTCAGCCTGTCGGCGTCGCTGATCGTGGCAATAGCTCCTTCCGCTCTGAAAGAAAACTCATCAATCTGATAACGAACATCGCCGGACCAGAGAGCGACCGACGGCTCGCCAATACTATCCTTATCTGCTGTTGCCCCGCCGGCGAAGAATGATCCGCCTAATTGCAGACCCAACGCAGGCGAGTAGTCCACGCGGCCGGTGATGGATGGATTGGCAGGATTGGATTCGAGCGCTTTCTGCCGTCCGCCGCGCAATCCGTCTGAAGCGCTGAATCCTTCCGCCTTCAATCCGCCGACGACATAGACCTGATAGCGGAATTGTTCGCCGGGCGTTCCATAAACGCCGGCACCCGCCTCGCGCCATGTCGTCGGAATAATAACTCGATCAACATTTGGTCTTTCAACACCATTGAATGTTGGCGGCTCATGATACAGGTTGATGAGTCCCACCGGCGGCAAGAGGATGCCTGCGCGTACACCGAACGACGGAATGATTTGATAATCGAGGAATGCCTGTTCGATCGATATCTCGCCACCTTTGCCGGGATCGACAAGTGTGTGCTCAAGCTCCACTTCAGAACGGAAAGAAATCTTCTCGTTGAAGTTATGTCCGATGTAGAGCACGAAGCGATGGAAATCCAACACGCCGCGTTTGCTTCCGTCCGGTTCATTGTAATGAAGCTCGCCGTAGCCCCCGAGAGTTGTTTTTGAGTCCGATTGAGCGTGTGTTGTTGAGAAATGCAACAGCAAAAGACCCGCTAAATACAGTGAAGCAAGAAAAGAACGCATAAAAAACCTCCATGATGTGAAGTGATTGACTGGTCTCCACATCCATACCTTGACATCCCCTTTCAGCTTGAGTATATTGAAGCAGAAAAGGGAACGCATTTACGAATGTGAAGACCTTTTTGTTTGTGGAGCGTGCTCGTCCCTCGCCAAAGGTTTGATGAGCACGCTTTTTTATTTTACTGCACTCTTTGATTCATAAAACTTCGGCTGTGTCTCCGCCTTAATTTTTTCCAACACGTCGGACGAACAACCGCAATCGTGCCCGCATGCTCTCAGTTTTGCTTGCTGGCGTTTCTTCACTTCATATCGAACAAGAAGAAACGCAGTCACCGCGACAATAATCAATGATGTTATTTGTTGCCAATCCTCTATGAGGTCGTAGACCATCTTACGCTCCCAATCCCAATAGCAATCCAACTCGATAGACTATGAAGGTCACGCTGTACGCAAGCGCCGTCATGTAGCTGAATTGAAAGAGCGGCCACTTCCATCCGTTCGTCTCACGTCGCATCACTGCAACGGTGGACATACATTGCATTGCAAGTACGAAATACACCATGACGCAGATGGCTGTCAGCGCCGTCCAGACATGAAGCCCGGTTTCCGGATTGATGTCGTTCCGCATTTGTTGATGCAACGAAATTGTAGCCGATTCATTGTCAGAGTTTTGAATATTGTAAATCGTTCCCATTGTGCTGACAAATACTTCACGCTGCAAGAGCGAGCCGATTATGCCGATGCCAATCTTCCAATCAAAGCCCAGCGGCTTGATGACCGGTTCAATTATTCTTCCTGCTTTGCCGACAAAGCTGTGCTGTAATTGTTCAGCTCGACGAGTCGAGTCTTCGACCGGGGTTGCGCCGTCAAGTTTCGGATATGATGCGAGGAACCACAGGATGATCGAAACCCCCAGTATGATCGTTCCTGCTCTCTGCAAAAAAAGTTTCGACCGTTCCCACATTTGAAGAAGAATGGATTTCAACGACGGCATTTTGTACGGCGGAAGCTCCATGATGAACAGCGGCGGCGCACCTTTGAGCAACGTTTTCTTGAACAGCCACGCCATGCTGAGAGCCATAACGAGACCGAGCAGATACATTGAAAGCAACGTGAGACCCGAGAGCGAGAAGATCCCCAGCACAGTTTTGTGTGGAATGAATGCAGCGATAAGAAGTGCGTACACGGGAAGCCGCGCACTGCAGCTCATCAGCGGAGAGACAAGCATCGTTACAAGTCTGTCCTTGGGGCTTTCGATTGTTCGCGTTGCCATGATGCCGGGAATCGCGCACGCAAACGAGCTGAGCATTGGGATGAATGATTTTCCGTGCAAGCCGACCTTGCTCATGAGTCTATCCATAATGAATGCGGCGCGAGCCATGTAGCCCGTATCTTCGAGCAAGCCAAGGAAGAGGAAGAGAAATAAGATCTGTGGAAGGAATGTCACGACAGCCGAAACGCCGGCAAGCCCGCCGTTCACAATCAAATCACGCAAATCGCCTGACGGCATCGAATTACGAATGAGGTTGCTAAGCCAATCAAAGCCGTTGCCAATCAACTCCATCGGGACATTTGCCCAAGTGAAGATGGTTTGGAACATAATCGCCATGATGCCCAAGAAAATGGCAAAGCCCCAAACTCTGTGCGTAACGATGCGGTCAATCTTATCGCTCAAGTTCATTTCGGAGCGATATGCTTGCGTTACGGCGGTCGAGCAAACATTCTTTATCCATTCATAACGCGATTCAACAACGACGGATTGTCTATCGATGCCCATGAAGTTGAGTTTCTCATGGTCTTTGCGGACGTGGGCGAGAACTTCGGGAGCGAAGCGGTCTTGATGTTCTTCGAGTGATTCGGGTGCAGTGAGAAGTGTAAGCGCTTCGTGAAATGCAACAGCTTCGTTCAGCTTGTGATGGCGCTGTAAATAGCCGACAAGCTCTTGCGTTTCTTCTTCAACGATGTCGGGCATTTTCCACAACCGCTTCTTTGTTGCTGAAGCATTTGTGTTGGCAATTATCTGTTTCAGTTCGTTGATGCCGATGCCTTTGCTTGCGATGGTCGGAATGACTGGAACGCCAAGTTGTTGCGAAAGAGCTTTTGTGTCAATCTCAATTCCAGCGTCTTCAGCGACATCAATCATATTGAGCGCAACGACGACAGGGAGTTGTCTGTCAATGATCTGGCTGACAAGATAAAGGTTGCGCTCAATGTTGCTCGCATCGACAACACACACAACCAACTCGGGAGTTTCGGTGTGGTCCGCTCTGCCCAGCAGAACGTCGGTTGCCACTTTTTCATCGGGAGAATTTGCGCTGAGACTGTAGGTGCCGGGCAAATCGAGGAGGGCTGCTTCAGAGCCGTCATCGAACATGAGGCGTCCTTCTTTCTTTTCAACAGTCACGCCGGGATAGTTGCCGACTTTTTGCCGCAGACCGGTGAGCGCGTTGAAGAGTGTCGTCTTTCCGCAATTCGGATTGCCGATGAGCGCAATGTTTCGCACACGCGTTTGTCGCATGGTTTCGAAGCTCATCGTGCTACCTTGTGGATAATGACGGACGCGGCTTCAACTTTGCGCAATGAGAGCCGGTAGCCTTTCACCTTCACTTCAATCGGATCGCCCATTGGAGCGTAGCGAACCAATTCGATTGACGTTCCTTTAACAAGCCCCATCTCCAACAAGCGCTGTCGTACGTTTGATGCTGCGGTCGTGATCCGCGCGATCGTTCCCCGTTCTCCGGGCGTAAGTGTGTTAAGTGTTACTTCATTCATAGAAAGAATAAAAGGCTATTCGAACGACGAAACATAAATGCTGCTTGCTACCAGTTGATTCAATCCAATGCGTGTATTGCATACTTCACAGATGATATTGCCGCTAGCTTTGTTGACGCAACGGATCACGGCGTTCTCACAAAAGCCTAATTCTCGCAAACGGGAACACGTTTCAGGCTGTGAACTTAGTTGTGCAATGCGGACTCTTCTTCCAACAGGGACATCTGATAATGATAAATGAGCCATTGTCGTTACTCTCCTTCGTCTCCGCGCCGATATAAAGCGCCGGCGCTACGCTCAGGACAAGTTATTTCTTTGTGCATTTCTGGCACGTGCCGAAAATCTGAATCGTCGTGCTTTGAACCTTGAAGTCTTTGCTGTCTGCGATTTCTTCTTGAATGCGTTCCAAGCGATCATTGGTGAACTCAAGTATATCACCACAGTTCAGGCAAATCATGTGGTGATGATGCGGACGACCGAACGCCTTTTCGTAGCGAGAGGTGTTTTCGGCAAATCTATATTTCGAAACCAAACCGCACTCTTGCAACAATTCAAGTGTGTTATACACCGTTGCCTTCGAAACCTTCACGCCATTGGAAATTATTCTGTAATACAATCCCTCAACATCGAAGTGACCTTGGCTTTGAAGGACTGCATCAAGAATTGCAAAACGCTCTGGTGTTGCCCTGAGCTTTCCGCTTGACTTGAGATGATTGGTAAGGATTTCGTGTGCGGCATGAGTATCCATGTATTGCCTCTTATTTAGAATTAGTCTAAATAAAAATAACAACGCGATTGCAGATTGTCAAGAGAAATCTTGATAATTATTGAAGAAAAGAATGATTGGAAGAGATTCGGAAGAGACATCGCGGCAAAATCTTTGCTCATTCAAGAATCTTCAAAATCTGCAAAAATTCCTTGCATTTTCTGATTGATTTTGTATATTTTCACAAGCTTAACTTTAGCGGAATTACCTCAACGTATCATTTCAATGAAATACCATAAGAGCAAGTTTCTAAGTGGAAAGAAAATCATCCCTGCCCCGATTCCGAAAAGTATAAAGGTTGAGGAGCTTGTTGATACCTATTTTCAGGCATATAACGCAGGAAGGCTTAGAGAAGCTTGCAATTTGTATGCGACGAAAATGCTTGAGCCGGATGTCACGATTGGAATGAGCATAACCGGTGCCCTGACGCCTGCGGGTTTGGGCGGGTCGTGCATTGTTCCTTTGATGAAAGCGGGATTTGTTGATTGGATGGTGAGCACGGGGGCGAATCTTTATCACGACACGCATTTTTCGATTGGCAAAACTCTTCATCGTGGAAGCCCGTTCATTGATGACAGAATCTTGCGTCGCGAAGGCGTCATACGCATTTATGATATTCTTTTCGATTATGATGTTCTCTTGAGCACAGACGAATTCTTCCGGAATGTCATCCGAAAAGAAGAATTTCAGAAGGAGATGGGGACGGCAGAGCTACATTACAAACTCGGAAAGTACATTGCAGAGCGGGAAAGGATTCTTGGAATTGAGCATTCAAGCGTTCTTGCGACAGCGTATCGTTGCGGAGTTCCTGTGTACACCTCATCGCCGGGCGACAGTTCGATTGGGATGAATATCGCCGAGATTGAGCTTTCCGGCTATGCAACGAGAATCGACCCATTGTTGGATGTGAATGAAACAGCAGCAATTGTTCTCGATGCAAAGCGAGGGGGCGGAAGAAGCGGTGTACTAATATTCGGCGGCGGCTCTCCAAAGAATTTCATACTGCAAACTGAGCCGCAGATTCAAGAGGTGTTGAAGATAAACGAAAAAGGACACGACTTCTTCCTGCAAATCACTGATGCTCGCCCAGATACAGGCGGGCTTTCCGGTGCAACACCATCGGAAGCCGTAAGCTGGGGCAAAGTTGATCCGGACAAGCTTCCTGACACGGTTGTCGCTTATCTGGACTCGACGATTGCAATGCCTATCATGACGTCGTATGTATTGACAAAACGAAAGCCGAGAAAACTGAAACGTCTGTATGACAGACGAGAAAAGCTTGTCGAGAAGCTCCGAAACGAGTACTTCCGCGTTCAAAGAAGAAAGAAAAAGTAATCAACCGGCGGAGTCAACCGCTCCGCTTTTTATCTACACATCAAAAAGGAGGAATGCCATGAGCAGACTTCAAGAGTTGCGAGACCTGGTGGATAGCTTTGAAAAGGACTTCGTGAAATTCTATGACAAAGGAAACAAGTCCGCAGGCACGAGAGTACGCAAAGCGATGAATGAATTGAAGCGCAAAGCCCAGGAAATCCGCAAAGAAGTGCAGGAAATTAAGGCGCAAGCAAAAGCCGAAGAAACGACCACACCGTCTTAATTTCTGTTACCACGAACAGGGGGAGATTGACTTTTCTGCGACTGAGGTGGGATAGTCAAAGAAGTTGCTCTTACTGTTACAAACAGAAAACCCCGTCCCGCTCTCGGCGGGACGGGGTTTTGTTCTTCTACTCTGCTTCAGCGAGAGTACGTTGTGCACGCCGAATAGCTTTTACCTTCTTCATTCTCTTTTTAACGGAAGGTTTTGTGAAGTAGGCTCTCTTCTTGAACTCTTTTAACACGCCGGAGCGCTCGTACTTCTTCTTGAAACGCTTCAGTGCGCGGTCAATCGGTTCATTCTCAGTTACAACGATGCCGACCAATCTAAATCACCTCCTCTAAGAATCTGTTTACCGAACTCATTCTTGACTATCAAAACTATTTGCTAAGCTCTCGAGCAGTCTCCGTTCGCCCAATCGCTCGAATGATACAACGATTGCAGAACCTCCGTCAGATGTTCGTTCTTTCGAAAGAACCTTCCCTACATCATCCCATTCTGTGTGGAAAATTGCCTGACCAACCATATAGGTGTTCTGTGGGTTATATTCAGAACAATCTGCACGCTCCGGCTTTTTCTTTGCTGCTTCTTCATTCTTCCTTAATTCCGACAAGTCCAAAAGTACAGCGTGTCGGCAACGTGTGCAACGGTACCAAGTTTTGTCGGGCTGATTTTCTACAGCGCCGACGAGTTCCATTTTTGTGGTGCGCTCACAGTGAGCACAGTAACGGGAAATACTTTTTCCCCGCGCCATAGGCAACCTCCATCTTGAGAAATCGAACCCTGAGGCGTTAGATTGTTGCAGAAGAAGGGTAAGATTGCAGTAAAACCTCTATTTGAATGTAGTTGATTTCGTTCACGAAGTCAAGGTGATTGCTTGTGTTTCCAGCCACTTCTAACTATATTTTTGACGGTGAGCTTGGGCCCTTAGCTCAGTTGGTTAGAGCAGCGGACTCATAATCCGCTGGTCGCAGGTTCGAGTCCTGCAGGGCCCACAAAAAAAAGCAGTTTTGTTAATCGTCAACCGTCAGAGTGACCAAATAGGGACCATCGGCTCTGGTGGTTGACGATTTTTGTCTGGGGAAGCAAATATGGCATGCTTACGCAAGAAACCGCTTGAAAGTGGTGGCTTCGTATATATCATCGATTTCCGTTTCAAAGGGTCGCGCTATCGGCGTTCCACCGAGACGAATCTTGGACGAGAACCCCTGATTCTGTGTTGAACGGGTTTGGATCATTGTCATTATCTTTCAGAAAACGAAACGCAGTCAACTTTTCGTGCACGTCTCTAGAAGATTTTGAAAAGAAGAATCTCAGTGTTGGTGCCATGTACAAAGAGTACGTCGCAACCTACGCGCGCGCAAACAAGGCGGCAAGCTCGATACGTATCGACCATACCGCACTTGAAGATGCTGCGTCGTTCTTCGGTTCGAAGAAGCCGATACGATTGATCACACAAACCAATGTCGTGCGATTTCAGAATTGGTTGTTGTGTGATAAGATTGTGAGCAAGGCTCAACACGATGAATCGGGGGAACATCACGAGGCCAGAAGTCAAGGGCTTGTCAGCAACAACTGTCAACATCAAGATGCGGACGCTCAAAGCAATCTTTAATTGGGCGAAGCATCCTGAACGAAAGTACGTTGACCAAAATCCGTTCGCTGGCGTTAAGGAGATACGCACCGAGAAGAAGTTGGTCTTCACCATGACGCCCGGGGAAGTGAATGCGGTATTTGCTCAGGCCGACAAGGATGGTAATGCGGGTCAGAAGTGGAAGCGGTTCGTCGAGTTCCTCTTCATGACGGCATGTCGAAGAAATGAGGCTATTGAATTATTGTGGGGGCAGGTTGATTTTGAAAAACGTACGGTGTTGTTCCGGCATAGGAAAGAAAAGAAGGAGCGAATCATTCCCATGAATGATGAACTGATGGCGCTGTTGCTCCAACTTAGGGAGAATGCGGAAGAGGGGACTGGTCCTACTGCACGAGTATTCGTCTACACGGAAGACAAACCAAGCAAGAAGTTTTTGGACTATAAACGTGACGCGGGTCTGCGTCCCGAGTTGAAGTTGCATTCGTTTCGACACACAGCTGCGCGCAACCTCTTGGAGAACAACGTCCACTTGGTAATCATCAAAGATATACTTGGTCACACCGATGTGAAGACGACCGAAATGTATCTCAGATCTTTCCCTGATGCGCTCCGACCCGCGTTCAACGTAACGAGTATCGAGAAGTTCTTGCAAAGTCCACAACCGGCCGATCGGTAGTGCCTTAATTTGAAGAAAACACTCAAAAGCAGCGCCAACAAATCAAAGGAGATACCATAAAGATTTGACAAACAAGCAGAAAGTGAAGCAACCACAATGGAGTATCAAAGGCGTTATTCGAGCCACGCAAGGAAATCCACCAGTCGAAGCTAAACGCTTCAAGAAAATGATGGGACTGTAAGATTCAAGAGTTTGCATATTGCAACAATTTAAGTTAGGACACTACTGGCCGATCCCAACCCTTGACAACAACGATTCCCCATGCCTACCATATACTCAGGAACACAAACTCCATCACCGGATTGGTTGTGCTTCCATCGAATTCAAACAGCACTTCCCGAATGCGACGATCATTGAACTGCAACACAACTATCGGTGCGTGAGTAATGTGGTTGACCTGTCGAACGATTTGATCGCTCATGCAGGGTATCCGTTCAAGCCAACGCAATCGGTACGTGGCAAAGGCAAGATTGATTTCCTTGGATGCTTCATGGACGACAATGAAGAGGCGGCGGCAATCGTAGAGGAAATCAAGCAACTGAATGTTGACGGCAGGAAATGGTCTGACATGGTTGTATTGAGTCGTACGAACGCTCAGTCACGTCCTCTCGAAGAGAAGTTGGTGAAGGCGAAGGGTTCCGTACGTCTCGGTTGAAGGCTCGTTCTACGATAGTGCCAACGTCAAAGATATGCTGTGTTATCTAAAACTTGCGCTGAAGGATGATATGGATGCGTTCAAGCGCATCTACAACCGACCGAATAGATTTCTCGGCAAGGCATTCTTTGAAGACTTCGAAGGCAAGATGTTGCGCGGCAATCGCGGTCTTCTCGATACGCTCGCTCGAGGGGGTTTCCCCCGGTCGTACATGAATCAGAGTGCATCGGGATTGGCGGCTCAACTCATGATTTTGAGGAAGTCGATCGTTGGACTGGGTGCCGGCAAAGGCATTGAGCTGATTCGGAAGATGGTGGATTATGACGGTTGGCTCAAGAAGAATGACCTTGATGCGCAGAACCGTATTGAGATTCTGAACGAGCTCGAGACGAGTGCGAGTGACTTCACGGAGATTAAGGAGTATCTGGATTTTGTCGACTTGATTGTCCAAGGACAGAAGAAGGGAGAAGAGTTTGACGCAGTTCGGTTGATGACGATTCATCGCTCGAAAGGGTTGGAGTCGCCTGTCGTGTTTGTAACGGGCGTGTCCGAAGGTGTGCTGCCTCACGCTCGGTCTGAAGATACCGATGAAGAGCGCCGCTTGTGTTACGTAGCGGTCACTCGTGCTGTTGACCGTCTTTACGTTTCGTACTTCCTGACCAGGTTCAAGAAGTCATTGAGTCCGTCACCATATTTGACGGAGATGGCGCTTGAACATTATTCCGGCAAGCCGGTTTTGTTCTCGATTGAATCGACTGCCGTTTGGGAATCCTCCGAAGGAGTCCATTCGGACATCCCTTCGGGAGAAGAAGAGGAAAACGCACTTGCAAAGGTGGCGTAGTGGAGTACATGACCGTGGCAGAATATAAGTTGTTGATAGCAGAGACGGCGAAAAAGAAGAACGTAATAAGTTCAGGTCTACGACCTCGTAGAGGTGGAACACGCCTGCGTGCCGTAACGCTGCACTTCGGCGTGCAGGCACGCCAAGACATCGGCTTCTTCGTTCGTTCCAAGTGGGAAGCGAACTACGTGCGGATTCTGCGCCTCTTCAATACAAAGTTTGAATATGAGAAGTACGAGTTCAAGTTTCCGGTCGAGCGAGGAACAATGTTCTACCTGCCTGACTTCTACCTTCCCGATAAGGATCAGTTCATCGAATTGAAGGGTCACCTGGACCAGAAGTCCCGGACGCAGTTGTCGCGGTTCCTGCAATACTATCCCGACAAGGCGAAGCGTATGCGTATCGTGATTCGGAAATTGTTTGACAGTAAAGCGCATCTGACGAAAGAAGCTGCTATGATAGAGGTTCGCGGGATTCGATACTGCCATTGTGGTGGTTTGTTGTTCAGGCAGCGTGGACGATACGGGAAGTTTGTTGCGTGTACGAATTGTAAGTTCAGAGAAAATGTATGTTCAACTGTCCAGGTTGAAGAACTCCAATCTCTCCATCGACAGTCATAACTGAACCTAAGAAGATTTGTAAGCATCAAAAGCGACTCGTCACGAACAAATAAGATACTTAGATGCTCGCTGGTTTACATGCACAGAATATCGTCATGACAATTATCGAGTAATATAGAATATTGTCATGACAAAATTCGGCGTCTGATGTAGTGCTCGTGAGAAATCTAAGATGTCACTTTAGGAAACTCAAATCTACACTTTCTCCCTTGACATAGACGATCATAAACGAACATCAGAAAATTCTTTTTCTGACCAATAACAAAGTGGCATAAAGATATGGCAGAACAATGTTGTGAGCGAGACCATGACCACGATGGCAACTGTGACCACCATCCCGAAAAGAAGCAAGACGTTGTTGATCTGACCGAACCTGTCAGTACGATATGCGTCTTCGTTGAAGGCGGCGTGGTCCACAACG
>Ga0082335_1004137_pt1 | contig 22420 bp, 22 predicted proteins | sample Subgrocontami58m_FD_72375 | JGI IMG/M metagenome (GOLD analysis project Ga0082335, IMG submission 72375) | Subsurface groundwater microbial communities from S. Glens Falls, New York, USA - GMW37 contaminated, 5.8 m (SPADES assembly) (version 2) ...
GCAGCGTCGGGTGCGTCCGGTGCGTCCTGAGGAACGGCTCGAGCGGCTCGAGGAACGGCTCGGGACGTGTGCCGTGGATGCGGTGGCCGATGCCGGGGAAGCGCACCGCCGTCGCGTGCCAGCGTGCCGCGAGCGCGTCCGCCTCGCCGTCCAAGAGCGCGGAGCCTTGCTTCGGGTCGGCGACGAGGAGGAGCACCGGGACCGCGAGCGCCGCGGTCGATTCCCGCAGGAGCGCGATGCCGCGCGCATCCTGCGCCTGGGCGCGGAAGGCGTCGATGAAGGCAGGGTCGAGCGGCGCGTAGTAGGTGACGAGGCGGTCCGGGGCGTAGAAGCCGCGCACCTCACCCGCGGTCCGCTCGCCGTGCGGCCCGGCGACCGGCAGTGGGAGGGCGCTCACCGCGCTCTTGAAGGCGGCGGGCTCGGTGGCCTTGTCCATCGCGCGGCGCAGGCTGGCGTAGAAGTCATCGCGCCAGCCCGTGCCGTACGCGCCGAGGTAGGGGTCCTCGAGGACGAGGCCGCGCACGAGGCCCGGCTCGCGCGCTGCGGCCATCACCGCGACCGCGCCGCCGAGCGAGTGCGCGATGACGATCGCGGGGACCTTCGCGAGCTCCCGCAGGACCCGGAGGAGGTCGTCCGCCAGCGCGGCCAGCGAGTAGTCGGCCGCGCGCCCGCTCTTCCCGTGCCCGCGCTGGTCGTAGGCGATGACCCGATAGCGTGTCGCCAGCCGCGGGTGGATGTTCTCCCAGTCCTCCGAGCGGAGCGTCGCGCCGTGGACCAGGACGAGCGGCGTCTCGCCGGGCCGGCCGTCGCCCTTCTCGTAGTAGACGAGCTTCGGCTCGCCCTTGAGCGTGCGCGAGCGCGGGAGACGGTTCGCCACTCGCAGTCAGTCTAGATCGGCCCCGCTATGATTCTCGCCTCTTGAGGAAGGTCGCTCCCGATGGCCGCTGATCCCGTCAGCGCAGCTGCACTGCTCGCGCGTGACTCCGCGGCCGCCCCAGGGCTGGCGGTGGCGATGGTCTCGGTGACGACGCGCCTCGACGGATCGGAGCTGCGCGTCCCGGTACACGTGGTGAAGGGCGGACGCGACGGACCGACCCTGACGCTCATTTCGACGCAGCACGGCGCTGAGTGGTTCTCAATCGAGATCATTCGCCGCGTCATCACCGAGCTGGTCCCGGGCACGCTGCGTGGGCGCGTCATCGGCGTCCCGGTCGCGAACCCGGTCGCGCTCGAGCACTTCACGCGTATGACGCCCGACGAGTCGGACGAGCCCGATCTGAACCGGGTTTGGCCGGGTGGCCGAACGTGGATCACGGAGCAGATCGCCGCAGCGCTGGACAAGCAGGTCTTGTCCGGCACGGACTACCTGATCGATTTCCATCCGGGTCCGTGGGGAGCCGCGCTCGCGACCGTTGGGTACGGCGCGGACCTGCCGGACGAGAGGGTCCGCCGAGCCTCGCTCGAGATGGCCCTCGCGTTCGGCCATCCGTCGGTCCGCGCGCTGAAGATGATGGGTGCCTTCCCCGGCCCGCGGTCTATCGCGGGCTACGCGGGTTCCGTGCTGAAGATCCCGAACATCGGCCCCTGCCTCGGTGGGCTCGGCTTCGCGCCGGAGGTCGAGCGCGACTGGCTGGAGCAGTCCGTCCGCGGCGTGCAGAACGTGCTCCGTCACCTCGGCATGCTCGATGGTGAGCCGACCGGGCTGCCAGCCCGCTATTTCCACTTCGGGTCGCGCGGCCATCGCGTCGTGCCGAGCAAGGGTGGGTTCCTTCGGGCGAACCATGGACCCGAGGCGCTCATGACAGAAGTCAGGAAGGGCACCGTGCTTGCGACGGTGACCAGCCCCTACACCTTCGAGCGGCTCGAGGATCTCGTCGCACCCGTCGATGGCGTCCTCTTCGGTATCGCTCGCGACTATCAGGTGCGGCCGGGCGACTGGGCGTACTTCCTCGCTGAGTCAAGCCACCCCGACAGCGCCTGGGTCGATCGGAGCGGATCGGTGAACGATGTGGCCGGGTCGATCGAGCGGCGCGGACGCCCCGGTCGGACTTGAGCACGCCATGCGTCGCACCCGGCGCTCCCCGCGCCCGCTGACGGGGCTGGCCGGACCAACGGACCAATGCAGATGAGGCGTTACGCCCTGCGCCGTGTGCTGCAGGTCGTGCCTGTCATGCTCTTCATCGCGATCATCAACTTCTGGTTGATCCACGCGGCGCCCGGAGACCCCGCGGCCGCGCTGGCGGGCGACGGCGCACCCCAAGAGTTCATCGAAGCGCTCCGCAAGGACTACGGCCTCGACCGCCCGTTGCTCGATCAGCTCGGCACGTACCTCGGCACCCTGTTGAAGGGGGACCTCGGCTACTCGTTCGCCTACCGCCGGTCCGTGGTCGACGTCATCGTCGAGCGACTCCCGGCGACGCTGCTCCTCGTTTTCGCGAGCCAGATCCCTGCGATCGTGCTCGGCACGTTGCTTGGCGCATTCTCGGCGCGTCACCATCCCTCCAGGATCGACAGCGTGGTGACGGCGATCAGCCTGTCGCTCTACGCGGTGCCGATCTTCTGGTCTGGCCTGCTGCTCATCCTGGTCTTCGCAGTGTGGCTCCGCTGGCTACCGGCGTCGGGGATGATCGACCTCCTGGCGCCGACCGAGGGCATCGGCCGCATCCTGGACATCGCGCGGCACATGGCGCTCCCAGTGACCGCCCTCTTCCTCTATTCGTTGCCGCAGTACGTGCGCCTGACGCGCGCGAGCGTCATCGAGGTCATGCGCGAGGACTTCATCACGACCGCGCGGGCGATCGGCTATAGCGAGAACGTGGTGTTCTTCCGGCACGCACTGCGGAACGCGCTGTTGCCCGCCGTGACCGTGGCGGGGCTCTCGCTCAGTTTCGTCTTCGCAGGAGCGCTCCTCACCGAGACCGTGTTCGGCTGGCCAGGCATGGGCCGTCTCATGTACGAAGGCGTGCTGAAGCGCGACTACCCCGTGCTCATGGGCGTGTTCCTGGTGACCTCCGCCCTCGTGCTGATCGTCGGCATCCTCACCGACCTGCTCTATGCCGCGCTCGACCCCCGGGTCTCGTACGAGTGAGCGTCCCGACGGTCGTGTCGGACGAAGCGGTCGCGCGGCTGGACGATGAGCACGTCGCCGCCATGGAAGGGCTCCGGCGAGCGCGGGCGGTCGGTGTGCGGGCGTTCGTCGAGCGTTTCCTCGCGCAGCCGTTCGCCGTCGCGGGTTCGATCCTGCTGGGCATCGTCGCAGCGACCGCGATCTTCGCGCCGCTGATCGCGCCGTACGATCCGTTCGGGCTCTACCCGCCGCTCGGGCAGCCAGGCCAGGGGCACTGGCTCGGGACGGATCCATTGGGCCGGGACGTCCTCTCCATGATCATCTGGGGAGGTCGTGTATCGCTCGCGTTCGCCTTCGGCGCGGCCGCGCTCTCGCTCGCGGTCGGTGTCGTCATGGGTGCCGTCCCCGGCTACGTCGGCGGCATCGTGGACGACATCTTCTCCCGCTTCCTCGAGACGTTCCTCGTGATCCCGCGTCTCTTCCTGATCATCCTCATCGTCGCGCTCCTTGGTTCGAACATCGTGTTCGTGATCGCGGTCATGGGGCTGACGATGTGGCCCTCGAACGCGAAGATCATGCGGGCGCAGGTGCTCAGTATCAAGAAGCGCGGGTACGTGCAGGCTGCCATCGCAGCCGGAGTCTCGCCATTGCCGATCATCTTCCGCCACGTCGTCCCGAACGGACTCGCGCCCGTCATCGCGAACTCGACCCTCCAGATGGCGTACGCCGTACTGACCGAGGCCGGCCTGAGCTTCCTCGGCCTCGGCGATCCGAATCAGGTCAGCTGGGGCCAGATCCTGAACGCCGGGCAGAGCTACGTGCGCTCCGCACCCTGGATCGTCATCTCGCCCGGCCTCGCGATCATGACCTTGCTGCTCGGCCTGCACTTCGTCGGCGACGGCGTGACGCGCGTTCTGAATCCGCGCCTTTCGCTCGGACGCGAGTGAAGAGCCCGCCGGTCCACGGAAAGGCGGCTCCGGCCGCGCGCGAACCGCGGTCCGGCACGACCCTGCTGGAGGTCCGCGACCTCGCGATGCATTTCCAGGTCGGGTCCGGGTGGGTGCGCGCCGTCGACGGTGTCTCCTTCGAGTTGCGCCGCGGCGAGACCATGGGGATCGTGGGTGAATCCGGATCCGGCAAGACCAGCCTCGGCTACGCGATGCTTCGCCTCCTGCCGGCGAACGGCCGGATCCTGCGCGGCTCGATCGTCTTCGACGGTGTCGACCTCGTGCAGCTCTCGGAGCCGGAGCTGCGGCGGCTCCGCTGGACGCGCTTCGCGATGATCTTCCAGAACGCGATGTCGGCCTTGAACCCGGTCTTTCGGGTCGGCGACCAGATCGTAGACGCGGTCCGTCATCACACGGGCGTTTCGCGCATCGCGGCTCGGGAACGGGCCGCCGACCTCTTCCAGCTCGTGGGTCTGTCGCGCACGCGCCTGCGCGGGTACCCGCACGAGTTCTCCGGCGGGATGAAGCAGCGCGCGATGATCGCGCTGGCGCTCTCGTGCAAGCCGGACCTCGTCATCGCCGACGAGCCGACCACCGCCCTTGACGTCGTGGCACAAGGCCAAGTTCTGCGTCAGATCAAGGATCTGCAGCGGGACCTGGGCCTCGCGATGATCTTCATCTCGCACGATATCTCGGTCGTGGCGGAGATCTGCCGCAACGTGGCAGTGATGTACGCGGGGGAGCTTGTGGAGTACGCGCCGACGGAACAGCTCCTCACGGAGCCGCGGCATCCGTACACGATGGCGCTGTTGCGTTCCTTCCCGTCGGTCCGGGGTCCTCTGAAGACGCTCCTCTCCGTGCCGGGAAGCCCGCCGGACCTCGTGCGGCCGCCCTCGGGGTGTCGGTTCCATCCGCGCTGCCCGTTCGCGCAGCCGATCTGCAGCGAGGTCTCGCCACCGCCGATCCCAACGGTCGATGGCGGCTGGGCGCGTTGCCATTTCACGGAAGAGATCCGACGCCGCGGCAGCGACGCGATCGACGTGCTGGAGAAGGTCGGTTGATGGATCACGCACTCGAGGTCAAGGACCTTCGGAAGCACTACCCCGTGCGCGGCTCATTGCTCGGATCGATCGGGGTGGGCGAGCGGCGCGTCGTCCACGCCGTCGACGGGGTCAGCTTCGCGGTCGCCCACGGCGAGATCCTCGGCCTCGTGGGTGAATCGGGATGCGGAAAGACGACGACCGGCAAGCTCGTGACGCGGCTCGAGGCGCCGACGAGCGGGTCGATCGTCTTCCAGGGCCGCGACATCGCCGGCTTGAGCCGGTCGCAGCTGCGTACCGTCCGTCAGCACCTCCAGATCATCTTCCAAGACCCCTACGACTCGCTCGACCCGCGCTACACCGTCGAGATGACGGTCCAGGAGCCGCTCCTCGCACAGCGGGTGGATGCGGCCGAGCGCCGGCGCCGCGTCGAGGAGACGCTCGACATGGTCGAGCTGCGGCCGGCGCGGATGTTCATGTCGCGCTACCCACACGAGCTCTCGGGCGGCCAGCGGCAGCGCGTAGCGATCGCGCGAGCGATGATCGTGCGACCGACGTTCGTCATCGCGGACGAGCCCGTCTCCATGCTCGACGTGTCGATCCGCGCGGGGCTCCTCACACTCATGCGGAAGTGGAACCGAGAGCTCGGCGTATCGTTCCTGTTCATCACGCACGACCTCGGCGTCGCACGCTATATGTCGACCCGCATCGTCGTCATGTACCTGGGCAAGATCGTCGAGACCGGCGAGACCGAGGCCATCATCGGTCGGCCGCTCCACCCGTACACGCAAATGCTCATTGCGGCGGTGCCGGATCCGGACCCGCGGAATCGCCGCGCGGAGCAGGAGCTGCGCGGTGAGGTCGCTTCGGCGATCGATCCGCCGTCCGGCTGTCGCTTCCACCCGCGCTGCCCGCTCGCGGCGGCCATCTGCGCGGACAAGGAGCCCGCGCTCCGACAGCTACGCGACGGCAGGCTGGCGGCCTGCCATTTCGCGGAGTAGGTCAAAGGCGATTGACCCGGCATGGGGACCACCTACCACGGCAGCTCTGCGCCTGCGCCGTGCTAGCGTGACGGCGCTTAGGCGAATTGTCGCGATCGACCGCGGGAGGAAGGGGATCCCAGGAATGACGATCATCGCGCGCAGCAGAGCGTTCGCTACCGTTATGGCCGCCCTGGTCTTGACGATCGGGGCGTGCGCGCCGGCGTCAGGACCGGCGCCGGCTGCCACAGGACCGACGCCTGCCGGCAGCGGGAGCGTGCAGCCCAAGTGGGGCGGCACGCTCGTCGTCGGCGTGTACACCGATCCGAAGTTCCTGAACTCGAACTACGACTTCGACGGCCAAGCGTACTACCAGAACATGAACCTCTTCTCGAAGCTCGTGAATCAGGACTACCAGACCGGAAAGATCCACCCGGACCTCGCCACGAAATGGGACATCTCGGCCGACGGGCTCACGTACACGTTCCACCTGCGCGAGGGCGTGAAGTGGCATGATGGCAAGCCATTCACGTCGGCCGACGTGAAGTGGACGTACGACGACCTCATCAAGGAAGGCATCAAGGCGCAGGCCTTCCGGATCATCACCAGCCTGAAGTCCGTCGCCGCGCCGGACGCAAAGACCGTCGTCTTCACGCTGAACGAGACGGACGCCCTTTTCCTGGTCGGCCTGGCTGGCTACTACGGCGCGAATGTCCTGCCGAAGCACCTCTACGAAGGCACCGATGTCCGCAAGAACCCGTACAACCTGAAGCCGATCGGCACCGGTCCCTTCAAGGTCGTTGAGCTGGTGACCGGTTCGCACCTCATCATGGAGGCCAACCCGGAGTACTACGGCCTCGGCCCATACCTCGACAAGCTCATCTTCAAGGTCGTGCCGAACCTCGCGACCATGGTCTCGACGCTCGAGACCGGCGAGGTCGGCTACTCTGCGCCGTCGCCGCCATTCGGTGACGTCGCACGTCTGCGGTCGCTCCCCGGCATGAAGGTGGACGAGGCCCCGTCGCAGATCGTTCAGTGGACCGCGTTCAATCTCGATGACCCGAAATACAAAGACCTCCGCGTGCGTCAGGCGATCACCCACGCGGTTGATCCCAAGGCGATCTCCACGCAGGTGTTCTCGGGTCTCGTGACGCCGTCGACGGCGACGTACATCTCGACGGTCCCTTGGGCATACAACCCGAACGCGAAGCAACCGGCCTACGACCCGGCCAAGGCCGAGAAGCTGCTCGATGAGGCTGGCTTCAAGCGTGGCCCGGACGGTGTCCGCTTCAAGACGCGCTACGCCGCCTGGATCTCCTCGCTTGCCGGCGGACCCGAGATGGGGCAGGTCATCAAGCAGCAGCTCGGCAAGGTCGGCATCGAGGTGAACCTCGAGGTCGGAGAGTTCGCGCTGTTCAACGAGAAGATCATCAAGAAGCGTGACTTCGAGATGACGGCCTCAGGAGGGCCGCACGGCCCGGATCCGTCGGAGTTCGCCAACTTCGTCGGCACCGGCGGCACCCGCAATGTCATGGGGTACTCAAATGCACGCGTGGACGAGCTCTTCAAGATGGGCCGCAAGACGCTCAACGAGGAAGAGCGCAAGAAGATCTACTTCGAGATCCAGGAGATCATCGCGAAGGACCTGCCGCGTACGAACCTCGTCGAGTACACGTACATGCGGCCCTATCGCTCGGAGTTCCACGACTTCTGGTGGCAGAAGGTGGCGACCGACCTGAAGATCGGCCAGGACATGTACAACCTGACGTGGAGCGAGAAGGGCTCGGACACGCACCCGCGCAAGAAGAAGTAGCTCGCGGCGCAGAGGGGCGGGCAGGCCGCCCGCTCCTCTGCCGCACACTTGCGATCACCACACTCGGCTGCTAGAAGAGCTCCATGGCCGACGCCGTGACCGTGACCTATGGCGTCCTCGTCAACGCCGAGTACCCGCACCACGACCTGATGCGATATGCGCGCCGCAGCGAGGAGCTCGGCCTGGACGCGTTTTGGTACGCGGACGAGAAGTTCTACCGCGAAACGTATACGGGGCTCGCCGCGTGCGCTCTCGCCACCTCGCGCATCACCCTCGGGACTGCCGTGACCGAGCCGTACACCCGCCATCCGGCGCTCACGGCGCTCGCCATCGCATCGCTCGACGAGCTTTCCGGAGGACGGGCGGTGCTCGGCTACGGGGCCGGCCGCGTCGGCTTCCCGCAGATGGGCATCGTGCTCGAGCGTCCGGCGGTCCGCTTGCGCGAGGCTATCCAGGTCATCCGCCGGCTCTGGGCGGGAGAGCGGTTCAGCTTCAAGGGCGAGACGATCAGCTGGTCCGACGCGGCGCTGCAGTTCCCGACGCGCGCCGGCATCCCGATCTACCTCGCGGCCGACGGTCCGCGCACGCTCCGCCTCGCGGGCGAGGTCGCGGATGGCGTGATCGTCGCGCACTGTGCCTCGCCACTCATCCTTCGGCCCAAGCTGAAGCTCGTGCAGCAGGGACGGGCCAAAGCAGGCAGGTCAAGCGGCCCGGAGGTGCTCGCGCGCCTCGACGTCAGTCTCTCTCGTGATCGCAAGGCCGCGATCTACCAAGGCCGCCTGCGGCTCGCGCGGTATCTCTGGTCGCAGTACCCGTCGATCGGCTACCTCGAGCCGCACGGCCTGGCCTTGCCCGCCGAGCTGGACCGCTTGCTTCGCGCCGCGGGTCCGTTCGTGCGCACGCAGGACCGCGCGGCATTCCTTCCGTTCGCCGACGCGATCCCCGCGGAGCTGGTCACGCCCATCGCGTGCGCGGGCACGCCGGAGGAGGTCGCAGAGCAGCTCCGCGGCGTCCTCGGTGCCGGCGCCGACGGCGTCATGGCCTACCTGCAGATCCCGCCGGGAGAGACGATGGAGAGCGTGCTCGACCTGTACGCCGAGGTGGTCGGCATGCTCCGCCTGCGATAGCCTCCTGGCCTGGGCGAGCGGGCTATGCGGGCAGCGGCTTCCAGACCGCGCGGAAGACGCGCAGGAAGTTCGCGCCGAGCACCTTCTGGACGTCTTCCTCTTTGTACCCACGGTCGAGCAGACCCTGGGTCACGCGCGGGAGGTGCTCCATGCTCCGGAAACCCTCGAGGTGGTCGTCGGTAGTGAGGCCCGCGGTGACCTCCTTGAACCGGCGGGTGCGCTCCACCTGCTTTTCCGAGTACGGGCCGTAGGTCATCGCGGCGTGGTCCCGTACCTTCTGCGGGTAGCCGCCCGGCTCGACCACGCTGTCCGTGCCGATGCCGACGTGGTCGATCCCGGCAACGCTGATCGCGTGCTCAAGTGCCTCAAGGAAGTCGCTGAGCCGCGGGCGCTTGTCCCCGCCGCGCCAGTTGAAGGCGCCGAAGGAGGTCACGCCGACGACACCGCCCGTGGCGGCGATCGCCTTCATCTGCTCATCCGTCACCGTACGCCCGTGGTCGACGAACTTCCGGAGGCCCGCGTGCGTCACGACCACCGGCTGCTCGCTCGCCTCGATCGCCTCCATGATCGTGCGCTGCCCGATGTGGCTCAGGTCGAGCACGATGCCGCAACGAGCGAGCTCCTTGATGAGGGCGCGACCGAAGAAGCTCAGGCCGGCATCCACCGGCTCCATCCAGCCATCTCCCGCGAAGTTGCGCTCGTTGTAGGTGAGCTGCACGACGCGCATGCCGAGCCTGGCGAACATCTCGACGAGCGCGAGCTCCGTGCCAAGGAAGCGAGAGTTCTGACAACCGAGGATCGCCGCGAGCTTGCCCTCGGCCTTGCAGCGCTCGATGTCCGCGACGGTGCGCGCGATGACGACCTTCGGGTCTCGGCGAGCGATCTCGTAGTACGCGCGGACGTCTGCGAAGGCGGCGGCGGCATCCGCGTACACGTCGGGGACCGTGAAGTTGATGGCGGTGAGCCCGCCCGAGGCGATGCGGTCGTTGTAGCCCCGGAGAAAGAACGAGCAGCCGTCGATCACGACCGAGCGTCGATGCAGCGCCTGAGCCTGGGCGGTCACCTCTTCAGCGGGACGCATTGCTACCTCCAGCGCGACGTAGCAGTCGCCGATGGCGCTGCCAATGCTCGGGAACGCGGCGGGGCGTGACCACCGCCAAGGTCTGCCGTCATTTCCACACGGCGGAGAACACACGGAGGAAGTTCTCGCCGAGGATCCTCCGGACGTCGGGCTCCCGATAGCCGCGGGCGATGAGCCGATCCACCAGCACCGGGACGTGCGAGAAGCTGTTGAAGTCGCGGAGGGCACGCATCGGCGAGCGGACGTCACCGGTCACGTGGATGGAGTAGTCGTTGTTGCTGCTCTTGGGGTAGGCGGGCTCCCCCCACGGATCCACCTCGTGATCGGGATAGGTGCCGAGGCTCATGTCCGTGCCGATCCCGATGCTGTCGGTCGAGCCGAGCAGCTGAGCGACGTGATCGACGTGATCGATGAAATCGTCGAGCGTCGGCCAATCGGTCTGACCATTCCTGAGCACGAACGGCCCGAACGGCGCGAGTCCGATGACGCCACCCTTCGCCGCGCAGGCCCGGATCTGCTCGTCGTCTGCGTTGCGTGGCGCGTCGACGATCGCCTTGACGTTCGAGTGGCTGAAGACGACCGGATTCGCGCTACGCTCGATGATCTCCATTGCCGAACGGCGCCCCAGATGCGAGCAGTCGAGCACGATGCCGACACGATCACACTCGTCGATGACGAGCTCGCCGAAGCGCGTCAGCCCGCGGTCGGTCCGGTCGAGGCACCCGTCACAGATGAGGTTCGCGCGGTTGTAGGCGGGGATCAGCATGCGGAGCCCCAGGCGCTGGAATGCCTCGATCCGGTGGAGCTCTCCGCCGATGAACTCGCCGTCCTGGGCCGCGAGGATGAAGGCCGCCTTGCCCTCGGCCTTCGCCCGGCCGAGATCGGACGCTCGCTCGGCGATGATGATGGTCGGATGCCGGCGCGCGACGAGATGCCAGAACATCTGACCCCCGAGCGCCTCATCGAGCGTGGCGTGCGGTCTCCAAGAGGTGACGCCGTACGCGGTCACACCGTGCCGATGCGCCGATGCGAAGTCGGCGTCCGGCCAGGCCTGCATGCAGGCGTCGATGAACAGATAGGGCTGCTCTGCGTCGAGGATCGGATGGAATCCCTTGTTGGGTCGGAGCGCCGGGGCGCTCGTGAGGGGCGTCACCGTCGCGGATTGTAGCCGCGCTCGCGTGTCTCTCGCGGAGTGCCCGACCGACCCGTCGGAGATCGCGTGGATCGCGGACCAAGAGACATCGAGTGACAGGAGCGCTCACGGCACCTAGCGCCGCACTGGTCCATACAATCGACCACGTGGCGGACCGCGTGCGTCTCGACCAGCTGCTCGTCGCGCGCGAGCTCGCGCCGAGCCGCGAGCGGGCGCAGGCGCTCATCCTCGCCGGCGCGGTGCGGGTCGACGGACGGCGGGCCGATCGAGCGGCCGCCCCGGTGGCCGCCGACGCCGCGCTCACGGTCGCGAGCGGACCGCGCTACGTCTCGCGCGGCGGCGACAAGCTCGCGGGCGCGCTCGACGATCTCCGGATCGACGTCGCGGGGAAGGTCGCGCTCGACGTCGGCTCGTCCACCGGCGGCTTCACGGACTGCCTGCTCCAGCGCGGCGCGCTCCGGGTCCACTGCGTTGACGTCGGCAAGGGACAGCTCGACTGGAAGCTCCGCACCGACCCGCGGGTCACCGTGCGCGAGGGGCTCAACGCGCGCGAAGGCTTCGACCTCGCCGAGCCGGTGGACCTCATCGTCGCGGACCTCTCGTTCATCTCGCTCCGGCTCGCGCTCCCGCCGTCGTTCCGCCACCTCAAGGAGGGCGGCGACATCGTCGCGCTCGTGAAGCCCCAGTTCGAGGCGGGCCGCGAGCACGTCGGGCCCGGGGGGATCGTCCGCGACGCGGCCGCGCGCGCTGCCGCGGCGGTCGCGGTCGCCGAGCGCTTCACCGCGGAGGGCGCCGGCGCGCTCGCGATCGTCCCGTCGCGGCTCGCGGGTCGCGAGGGCAACCGCGAGCTCTTCCTCCACGCGCGGAAGGGCGATCCGGGGCTGGCGCCGGGACGGATCAGGGTCGCCGCGGCGGAGGCGGCCGAGTGAGGTTCGCGGTCTGCGTGCGGACCGACCGGCCGCGCACGGCGGAGGCCGCCGCCGGCGCCGCGGCTCGCATGCGTGCGGCCGGCCACGAGGTCGTCGAGGTCTCGCTCGAGGCACCCGACCTCGCCGCGCGGGTCCGCGGCGTCGAGGTGGCCTGGGTGTTCGGCGGAGACGGCACCATGCTGCAGGCGGCGCGCGCCTTCGCCCCGCTGGGCGTCGCCCTGCTCGGCGTCAACCTCGGGCGGCTCGGGTTCCTCACGAGCGCGACGATCTCGCAGCTCGACGGGACGGTGGCGGACGTCGCGGCCGGGCGCTTCCGGCACGACGAGCGCGCCCTGCTGGACGCTCGGCTCCTGCGCGGGGGACGCGAGGTGGTCCGCTCGCTCGCGCTGAACGACGTGGTCGTCGCGCGCGCGGAGCTCGTCCGCTCCATCCACATCGCGGTCGCGGTGGACGGCGAGCCGCTCATCGCGTACTGGGCGGACGGCATCATCGTCGCGACGGCGACCGGCAGCACGGCGTACGGCTTCTCGGTCGGCGGGCCGCTCATCCTTCCCGCGTCGCGGGCGATCATGATCGCGCCGATCGCGCCGCACCTCTCGTTCGCCAACGCGATCGTCTTCGATCCCGAGCAGCGGCTCCGCCTCGAGGTGCTGGACGAGCCGGCGCGTCTCTCCATCGACGGCCAGGTCGAGCACGCGCTGGCGACCGGTGACGTCGTCGAGGTCCGGCGGGCCGAGGTCGTCGCGCGGTTCGTGCACCCCGCCGGCGCGAAGACGTTCCTCACGCTGTTCCGCGAGAAGATCCTGAAGGAGCCACGCTCATGACGCTCGACGCCGCCGCGGCGGTCACCGCGATCCGCTCCCGCACGACGCTCGCGCCGAAGATCGCGATCATCCTGGGCTCGGGCCTCGGCGCACTCGCCGACGGCGTGAAGGAGGCGGTCCGCATCCCGTACGCGGAGATCCCCGGCTGGGAGCGCTCCACCGCGCCGGGGCACGCCGGAGAGCTCGTGGTCGGCACGCTCGCGGGCAGGCCGGTCGCGGTCATGAAGGGCCGCCTCCACTGGTACGAGGGCTACGAGATGGCGGCGGTGACCTTCCCGGTGCGGGTCTTCCGCGCCTGGGGCGTCGAGACGCTCATCCTCACCAACGCCTGCGGTGGCCTCAACCCCGCCTACGCGGCCGGCGACCTCATGGTCGTGAGCGATCACCTCAACTTCATGGGTCAGAACCCGCTCCGCGGCCGGAACGACGAGACCCTCGGGCCGCGCTTCCCGGACATGGTCGGCACCTACACCGAGGAGCTCCGTGCGATCGCGAAGATGGTCGACCCCGGCGTCCGCGAGGGCGTCTACGTGGCGGTCGCCGGGCCGAACTTCGAGACCCCGGCCGAGCTGCGGATGCTCCGCTCGTGGGGCGCCGACGCGGTCGGGATGAGCACGGTGCCGGAGGTCCTCGTCGCGCGGCACATGGGCATGCGGATCCTCGCGATCGCGACGGTCACCGACATGGCCACCGGGATCCCCGGCCAGATCGAGCACGTCACCCACGAGGCGGTCCTTGCGGTCGCGAACCGCGCGGGGCAACGGCTCGCGGAGCTCGTCACGGGCGTCGTCGCGAGGCTGTAGCCCCTCCCGTGCGCGTGGTCGAGCTGATCGAGCGGAAGCGCGACGGCGGGACGCTCTCGGTCGCCGAGATCGACTTTCTCGTGCAGGGCTTCACGAAGGACGAGATCCCCGACTACCAGATGAGCGCGTTCGCGATGGCGGTCGTCCTCCGCGGCATGAGCGCGAAGGAGACCGCCGCACTCACGGCGAGCATGGTGGCGTCGGGCGAGCGGCTCGACCTCTCGCGCTTCGGCCGCGTCGTGGACAAGCACTCGACCGGCGGCGTCGGCGACAAGACGACGCTCGTCGTCGCGCCCCTCGTCGCGGCCTGCGGCGCGCCGGTGGCGAAGATGAGCGGCCGCGGCCTCGGCTTCTCGGGCGGCACGCTCGACAAGCTCGAGTCGTTCGCCGGCTACCGGGTGGACCTCACGACGGCACAGCTCCTCGCGCAGCTCGAGCGGGTGGGCATCGTCGTCACCGGGCAGACCGCCGACCTCGCGCCCGCCGACGGGAAGCTCTACGCGCTCCGCGACGTGACCGGCACGGTGCCGGCGATCCCGCTCATCGCCTCGAGCATCATGTCGAAGAAGATCGCCGCGGGCGCGCACGCGGTCGTGCTGGACGTGAAGGTCGGGAGCGGCGCCTTCATGAAGGACCGTGCCTCGGCGGCCGCGCTCGCGCGGACGATGGTCGCGATCGGGGTGGCCCACGGGCTCGCGGTGACCTGCGAGCTCACCGACATGGAGCAGCCGCTCGGGCTGGCGGTGGGGAACGCGCTCGAGGTACAGGAGGCGATCGCCGCGCTCCGCAGGGAGGGGCCGGCGGACCTCGTGCGGCTCGTTCGCCTCGCCGGCGCCGAGATGCTGGTCCGCGGGCGGCGCGCCCGCGACCTCGCGAGCGCGCTCGTGCGCATCGACCGCGCGATCGCGGACGGGAGCGGCCTCGCGAAGCTTCGCGAGCTCGTCGCGGCCCAGGGCGGCGACGAGCGGATGGTGGACGAGCCGTCGCGCCTGCCGGCCGCGCCCCGGATCGAGGTCCTGCGCGCGCCCCGCACGGCCTACGTCGCCGCGGTCGCCGCGGACCGGATCGGGATCGCCTCGGTGCACCTCGGCGCGGGGCGGGAGAAGAAGGGCGACCCGATCGACCTGCGCACGGGCATCGTGCTCCGGGCCAAGGTCGGCGACCGGGTCGAGCGCGGGGAGCCGTACGCGGAGGTGCACGTCGCGGAACGAGCCGGCGACCGTGAGGCGATCGATCTGGTCCGCGGCGCGTTCCGCTGGAGCGCGGCGCGCGTGCCGCGCCGCCGCCTCGTGCTCGGCCGCATCGCGAGCCGTTAGAGCGAGCGGCCGCCGCGGCGCCGCGCTCTGAGCGCGGTGCGCGGGCCTCGCGCGCGGCGCTGCCCTAGTCTGGACGTGTGATCGCTCGAGGGACCCGTGGGCCAGGCTCGGCCGATCCCATCGTCATCATCGCGGTCGTCCTGCTCGCCTACTACTTCCTCACCGGTGGTCTGCAGGGTCCCATCCAGAACGCGGGCCGCGACCCGCTCGGGTTCGTTGCGTTCGTCATCGCGATCGGTCTCGGCATCACCGTGCACGAGTTCATGCACGCCTACATGGCGAACCGGCAGGGCGACGACACCGCACGGCTCATGGGCCGGCTCACGCTCAGCCCGCTCGCCCACTTCGACATCTTCGGTACGCTCCTGCTGGTGGTCGCCGGGTTCGGCTACGGCAAGCCGGTGCCCTTCAACGAGTCGCGCCTTCGCGGCGCGTTCGGCGTGACCATGGTCGCGCTCGCGGGTCCGCTCGCGAACCTCGCCCTCGCGGCGGTCTGCGCGATCCCGCTCCGCTTCGCCGCGCTCCTCCCGACCGAGTACGTGCGGGTCCTCGAGGTGATCGTCTTCTACAACTGCGTGCTCTTCGTCTTCAACCTCCTGCCGATCCCGCCGCTCGACGGTGCGAACGTCGTCTACGGCCTCCTCTCGCCGGCGCGGCGCTGGGCCTGGCGCTCGTACCAGCAGTACGGGCCGATGGTCCTCCTGCTCCTGCTCCTCGTCGGCGGCAGGATCCTCTTCACGATCGTGTTCGGACCGGCGCAGTTCCTCGCCGGGTTCCTCGTGGGCGCGCGTTTCTAGGGATGGCGATGCCCGGCTACAGGGTCTCGCAGCTCTGGCGGCACCTCCTGACCGGCGGCGACGCCGACGCGCGGCACGCCGAGCGCACGGCGGCGCTCCTCCGCGCGTCCGGTGCCGACGAGGAGCTCGTTCTTGCCGGCCTGCTCCACGACCGCGCGAAGCCCCGCGGGGCCCGACTCTGGCATCGCGTCGCGGGGACGCTCCTCGAGCGACTCGCGCCTCGCGTCCGTGAGCGGCTCGCTCGTGGCGAGGGTTCCCTCGCCCGATACCTCGACCACGCCGCCCGGGGTGCCGCGCTCGCGGCGGCCGAGGGCCGCTCCGCGCGCGTCGTCCGGCTCATCGCGCGACACCACGAGCCTCCGGCCGACGAGGACGAGCGCCGCCTCGCCGAGGCCGACCGGCTGGCGCTCCCTTGAGCGCGCCGCCGACTCACGCCATCGGGAGCACGACCGCCGGCGCGTCACGCCCGGCCGGCGCGTCGTCGTCGGCGACATCGAGCGCGCCGCCGACCCACGCCATCGGGAGCACGACCGCCGGTGCGGCGCGTCCGGCCGGTACGGCGGCGGCGACATGATCACGGGTCCGCAAGCTCCGCACGTCGCGGTCGAGGGATTCGACGGCCCGCTCGACCTCCTCCTCGAGCTGGTCGAGGAGAAGCGGATCGACATCCTCACCGTCCGGCTCGGCGACCTCGCCGACGAGTACCTCGCGCGGGTCCGCGCCCTCGACGCGCTTCCGGCGGCGGAGGTGGCCGAGTTCCTCGCGCTCGCTTCTCGGCTCGTCCTGCTGAAGGCGCGCAGCCTCCTCCCATCCCTCGCGCCCGACATCCCGGAAGAGGAGGGCGAGAGCGAGGAGGATCTGCGCGCGCGGATCATCGAGTACGCAACGACGCGCGAGCGCGCCGCGGCGCTCGGCGACAAGCTGCGCACCGGCTCGCGCGCGTTCCACCGCGAGGGTGGAGCGGCCTTGAGCGACCTGCCGCCGCGCGGCGGTGATTCAGGAGCGCTCGCGGCCGCGTGGGCGAAGGTGCTCGCGCTCGCGGCGCGCCAGCACGAGGAGGATCTCGTCGCGCCGGGCGAGCGGTACTCCGTCGAGCAGCGGACCGGTGAGATCGAGGCGCTCGTCGCGCTGCACGACACGCTCACGTTCGGTACGCTTCTCGGCGACCGTCCGACGCTCGGCTTCGCGATCGTGACCTTCATCGCGCTCCTCGACCTCTACCGGCGACTGGTCATCGAGATCGCACAGGACGAGCTCTTCGGCGAGATCACGATCACGAGGAAGACCGCCCGGATGACCGCGGTGGACGTGCCCGCCCCGGAGCCCGCGTGACCCGCTCGGCGAACGCGATCGCCATCGAGGCGATCCTCTTCGTCGCCGAGAAGCCGGTCTCGCGAGCCGAGCTCGCGAAGATCGCCGGGGCGTCGCCGCGCGCGATCGAAGCGGCGCTCATCGAGCTCGAGGCGCACTACGAGGAGACCGGCCTGAGGCTCCAGCACGAGGGCGACGACTGGCAGATCGTCACGGCGCCGGAGACGGCACGCTTCGTCGCGGCGTACCTCGGCGCGGACCGACTCCGCGTCTCCTCCGCCTCGCTGGAGACGCTGGCGGTGATCGCCTACCGCCAGCCGGCCACCCGGGCGGAGGTCGAAGCGATCCGCGGCGTGAACTGCGACCAGACGATCTACACCCTGATGTCACGCCGCCTCATCGAGGAGCGCGGACGGCGGGAGACGCCGGGCCGGCCGATCGAGTACGGCACCACCTGGGAGTTCCTCGAGTGCTTCGGCCTCACGAGCCTCGAGGGGCTGCCGCAGGTCATCACGCCCGAGGGCCAGGTCAGGCTGCCTGAGCTCGACCGGCCGGAGGCCACCTCACGGCGAAGCCGGGAGGGAAGAGAGAGGGCGCCCGGATGACCGACACGCGGCTCCAGAAGGTCCTCGCCGAGCGGGGGATCGCGTCGCGGCGAGCGGCGGAGCGGCTGATCGCGGCCGGCCGCGTCTCGGTGGAGGGCGCGGTCGTCACGGTCCTTGGCACGAAGGTCGCGCCGGACGCACGGATCGAGGTCGATGCGCGGCCGGTCGCGGGGCGCGAGGGGCACCGTTACCTCGTGCTCAACAAGCCGGCGGGCATCGTCTCGACCGCGCGGGACGAGCGAGGCCGGCCGAACGTCGTTTCGCTGGTCGGCGCGCGGGAGCGGCTCTACCCGGTCGGCCGTCTCGACGCTGAGTCCGAGGGGCTCCTCCTCCTCACCAACGACGGGGCCTGGGCGGACCTCGTGGCCCACCCGCGGAACGGGCACGAGCGTGAGTACCAGGTCGCGGTGCGGGGCCATCTGACCAGCCAGGCCATCGCCGCGCTCCGCGCCGGCGTCGTCCTCGACGAGGGCACCGCGCGAGCGCTGGACGTGCGGCTCCTGAGCCGTGCGCCCGAGGGCGGCGAGCTCCAGATCGTGCTCGTCACCGGCTGGAAGCGGCAGGTCCGCAGGATGTGCGCGGCGGTCGGCCTCAGGGTGACCCGTCTCGTCCGGGTGCGGCTCGGGCCGCTCGCGCTCGGCACGCTCGCCTCCGGTGCCTGGCGCGAGCTCACCGCACGCGAAGTGCGCACGCTCGGAACGCCCACCGCCAGGCGGATCGCACCCGGCCGAGGCCGGCCGACACGGAACGCGCCCATGCGGCCCCCGCCTCCCGCCGGGCCCGCACCGCAACCGCGTGTTCGCGCACCGGTACCCCGGCGCCCGCGCGCCGCGGAGCCGGCACCGCGTCCACGGGTCGGCCCGGCGGGACCGCGGCGCCCCGGGGCAGGCGCGCCGGCCGCCCGGCGCCCAGGCACGACCGCGCCGGCCGCCCCGCGCCCGCGCGCCGCCGCGCGGGTACCCTGGCGCCCACGCACCGCCGCGCCGGCGGGCGGGCGTTCGCGCGGCGGGAGGGCGTAAGAAGATGGCGTCGCCACGCACGATCGCGATCGACGGGCCGGCCGGGGCGGGGAAGAGCACCATCGGCGCGCTCCTCGCCGAGCGGCTCGGCTCGCTCTTCCTCGACACCGGCGCGATGTACCGCGGGCTAGCGCTCGCCGCGCAGCTCCGGGGCATCGACCCGGACGACGCGGAGCGGCTCACCGCGCTCGCGCGCGACGTTCGGATCGCGATCGGGCCGCCGACCGTGCGTGACGGCCGCGCCTACACCGTCCTCCTCGACGGTCGGGACGTGACCTGGGAGATCCGCACCGCCGCGGTGGACGGGATCGTGTCGCAGGTCGCGCGGGTCGCCGGGGTCCGCGACGCGATGGTCGCGCAGCAGCGCGCCATGGCGGCGAAGGGGCGCATCGTCATGGTCGGCCGCGATATCGGGACGGTCGTCCTGCCCGACGCGGAGCGGAAGGTGTTCCTCACCGCGTCCGCCGGCGAGCGCGCGCGGCGGCGCGAGGAGGAGCTTGCCCGGCGCGGGCAGGTGCGACCGCGGCAGGAGCTGCTCCAGGAGATCCTCCGCCGCGACGAGCTCGACAGCACGCGCGCGGTCGCCCCGCTCCGCCCGGCGCCGGACGCGCTCGTCGTGGAGACCGACGGGTGCAGCGTCGGCGAGGCCCTCGAAAAGGTCTTGGGGGTCGTCGCCCGCCCGGCGACGGGGTGAGGTTCGGCGGCCCGGAGTGGCCCGACGAACGACTCCGGGTCTTCCGCATCGGCTTCCCGATCGTCCGCCGGATCGCGCTCGCGCTCGCGCCGATGAGAGTGGAGGACCGCGAGCGGATCCCGGCCGAGGGTCCGTACATCGTCGTGGCGAACCACATCTCGTGGATGGACCCGCCCTGGATCGAGTTCGCTTTCGACCGCGCGATCCGCTGGATGGCCAAGAGCGAGGCGTTCGAGGTCCCGATCGTGGGTGCCCTTCTCCGGGTGATCGGCTCGTTCCCGGTCCGGCGCGGCGAGAGCGACCGGCGCGCGGTCGTCACGGCGCTCCGCGTGCTCCAGGCGGGCCTGCCGCTCGGGTTCTTCCCGGAGGGGCACCGGAGCGAGGCGGGCACGATGCTCCGCGCGCACCCGGGCGTCGGCCTGCTGGCGACGCGGTCGGGCGCGACGCTCGTGCCGGTGGGCGTCAGCGGCACGCCCCGCGCCCGGCTCGGACGCTTTTGGCGCCGTGACGTCGTACTCCGGATCGGCGAGCCGTTCCGCGCGCGCGATCTCGGCGTCGGCGACGAGCCGCAGGCCGTGGCCGACGCGATCATGCGGCGCGTCGCGGCGCTCATCCCCGCCGAGATGCGAGGGGAGTACCGCCTAGACTGAGCTGGTGAGAGTGCTCCTCGCGCGCGAGAACGGGTTCTGCTTCGGCGTGAAGAAGGCGGTGGAGCTCACCGAAGCGGCCGCCGAGAGCGGGCGGAAGGTCACGAACCTCGGCCAGGTCGTCCACAACCCGAAGATCAGCGAGCGCCTCGCGGCCCGCGGCGTGCGCGTGGCGAGCCGGGTGTCCGACATCGACGAGGGGATCGTCGTCGTCCGGGCCCACGGCGTGCCGCCCGAGACGCGCGCGGCGATCGAGGCACGGGGGCTCGCGTGCGTCGACGCCACCTGCTCGCTCGTGCTCCGCGCGCAGCGCTTCACGAAGCAGCTCGCCGACGAGGGGTACCGGGTGATCATCCTCGGCACCCCGGAACACCCCGAGGTCGTGGGCCTGCGGGGCTTCGCCGGGAACGACCACGTCATCGTCGAGTCGAAGGAGGAGTGGGAGAAGCTGCCGAAGCTCAAGCGCGCGGGGGTCGTCTCGCAATCGACCCAGCCGCCGTGGGCGTTTCGCGAGCTCGTCGCGCACGTGACCTCGATCGCACAGGAGACCAAGGTGTTCAACACCGTCTGCCCGGTGACCGTGAAGCGCCAGGACGCCGCGACCGAGCTGAGCGGCGAGTCCGACCTCATCATCGTCGTCGGCGGCCGGAACTCGGCGAACACCCGCGAGCTGGCGAACCTCGCGCGGCTCCAGGGGCGGGTCGCCCACCACATCGAGGACGCGCGCGAGCTGGATCCGGCGTGGTTCGCCGGCGTGGAGCGGGTCGGCCTGATCGGCGGCTGCTCGACGCCGATGGACACGCTCCTCGAAGTGAAGGAGCGCGCCGAGGCGCTCGCGTCCTAGGTGGCGCGCGCCATCGTCGCGATCGTCGGCCGGCCGAACGTCGGCAAGTCCACGCTCTTCAACAGGATCGTCGGCGAGCGTCTCGCGATCGTCGAGGATCACCCCGGCACCACGCGCGATCGCCTCTACGCGACCGCGGAGTGGCGCGGCCGCGAGTTCTCGCTCGTCGATACCGGCGGGCTCGAGGGCGTGGGCGCGGACCGGACGGCGGGGCCGATGGAGGCCGCGGTACGCCGGCAGGCGGAGGTCGCGATCGACGAGGCGGACCTCGTGCTCTTCGTCGTCGACGCCAAGGACGGGATCCTCCCGGTCGAGCACGAGGTGGCGGACCGGCTGCGCCGGAGCGGGAAGCCGGTCGTTCTCGTCGCGAACAAGGCCGACGGATGGCGGCAGGAGGCGCAGGCGGCGGAGTTCTACGAGCTCGGCCTCGGCGAGGTCCAGCCGGTCTCGGCGATCCAGGGCCACGGGACCGGCGACCTCCTCGACGCGGTGTTCGCGAAGCTCCCGCCCGCATCCGGCGAGGCGGAGCCCGCCGGGCCGCGCGTGGCGATCGTCGGCCGGCCGAACGTCGGCAAGTCGTCGTTCCTCAACGCGCTCGTCGGCGCGGAGCGGGCCGTGGTGAGCGAGGTGCCCGGGACCACCCGCGACACGATCGACACGACGATCGTCCGCGGGGGGAAGGCCGTCGTGCTGGTGGACACCGCGGGCATCCGCCGAGCCGGACGGATCGAGCAGGGCATCGAGCACTACGCGCTGCTCCGGACGGTGCACGCGCTCGAGCACAGCGACGTGGCGATCCTCCTGGTGGACGCGACCGAGGGCTTCACGGCGCAGGACACCCACGTCGCCGGCTACGCGCTCGAGGCATCCGTGGGTCTGGTGCTCGCGGTGAACAAATGGGATGCTGTGGACCGAGGTGCGGAGACCACCGAGCGCGTCGAGCAGGAGATCGCCCGCGAGTTCAACTTCGCGCCCTGGCTCGACCACCACTTCGTCTCGGCCACGAACGGCCGGAACGTCGAGGAGACGCTCACCGACGCGGTGGCGGTCGTCGAGCGGCGCGCTCGCCGCATCCCGACCTCCGACCTCCATCGCCTCCTCGTCGAGGCGATCGCCTCGCACCCGCCGCCGGCGCGACACGGCACGACGATCCGGTTCCACCACGTGACGCAGGCCAACGCGGCGACGCCGACCTTCGTGTTCTTCGTAGACCGCCCCGACGCGGTCCACTTCTCGTACCAGCGGTACCTCGAGAACCAGATCCGTCAGGCGTTCGGCGGCTTCCGCGGAACGCCGCTCCGGATCCAGATCCGCTCAGCGCGCGAATGACCCCGCTCGTGCTGACGCTCGTCGCGGGCGCGCTCGGCTACGGGATCGGCTCGATCTCGAGCGGGTACATCGTGGGCAAGGTCTACCGGAACGT